>ERZ791720.988-NODE-988-length-11224-cov-2.6929_pt1 | contig 11224 bp, 9 predicted proteins | sample MGYA00510048_ERZ791720 | MGnify/ENA primary metagenome ERZ791720 (study PRJEB30046, sample SAMN00715142) | human gut metagenome | study: EMG produced TPA metagenomics assembly of the A metagenome-wide association study of gut microbiota in type 2... | reverse complement strand
TTAGGTAAATATGCTCTACTTTTTTGAAATTTTTTTGTAGGCTCTATCCCTTACCCCAACTTTTATTATAGAGCCAGAATAATTAACAAAACAAACACCCTTCGTATAGTATATACGAGGGGTGTTTTTATGTTGTACAGAAGAAGGTGTAAAAGAAAATTTGTTCTTTTAAAGAAAATACTTCTTACTGTGGTTTTACTGATTATTGGTGTTACTGTTTTCTGCGAGGTGCATTTGTCAGATTTCAGACCGGAGTACATAAGAATTCAGGCTGAAATATTGTCTGTAAATTCTGTCTGTGATGCAGTGAATAACACACTTGACAAGCTTAATTATTCTTACAGTGATATTGCAAAGATTAATTGTGATAAAAACGGAAATGTGCAGTCAATCGAAACGGATTCATTCAAAATCAACAGAATTAAAGCCGACATCACGAAAGCTGTCCAAAAGGAAATAGCTAAGGTATATGACAATGAAATTGAAATACCTCTCGGTGCATTTACGAATATTACAATACTCTCAAATGTCGGACCTTGCATTCCCGTAAGTTTTAATCTTACAGGAAGCTTTTCCTCGGAAGTTATAAGTACATTTGAACAAGCAGGAATAAATCAGACAATACACCATATAAAGCTTTTGCTCACCTCAAAAATAATGACTACCTCGCTTGATTATTCAGGCAAAATAACATTTACTACCGATTTTGAAATTGCACAATCCGTAATAGTCGGTAATATACCGTCCGGATACGGTTCTCTGTTTCAGACTTATAAGAAGTAAATTTTGAAAAACCTGTGAAAAACATTGAAAAACCGTATATCTTGTGTTATAATCTAACAGTTAATACAATGGGTTAGGAGGCATTTCTTTGCCTGACAGTCAGAAAATTTCCGAAAAACAATCGGAGTATATGAAATTAATAGCTGAAATTATGGATATCCGCAAAAGAGGAGAGAAGCCTGTTGCGTATATCAGAACATACGGCTGCCAGCAGAATGTGGCTGATAGTGAAAAAATTAAGGGTATGCTTGAACAATCGGGATTTGAGTTTGCAGATGAACCGGACAATGCGGATTTCATACTTTTCAATACCTGTGCCGTAAGAGAACATGCTGAGGACAGAGTGTTCGGCAATGTAGGTGCATTAAAAAATCTAAAGCGTAAGCATCCGCAGATTCTTATTGCTTTGTGCGGTTGTATGATGGAGCAGGAGCATGTTGCCAATAAAATTTACAAGAGCTTTCCTTTTGTAGGACTTGTGTTTGGTACTCATTCATTGCACCATTTTCCTGAGCTTATGTATAACGCTCTTCTTGATGGCAAAAGAGTGTTTGAAAGAGGTAATGACGATAATCAACTTTATGAGGGATTTCCTGTTAAGCGTGACGGCACTTTCAAGGGTTGGTTACCGATTATGTACGGTTGCAACAACTTCTGTACATATTGCGTTGTGCCTTATGTAAGAGGCAGAGAACGCAGTCGTGAAAAGAATATTATTGTTTCTGAGGCTAAAAATATGATTGAGTCGGGTTATAAAGACATTACCCTTCTCGGTCAGAATGTAAATTCCTACGGAAAAGGTCTTTCCGAGAAAGTAAACTTTTCACAGCTTTTGCGTGAGGTAGATTCAATTGACGGCGATTATTGGCTTCGCTTTATGACATCTCACCCGAAGGATTGTTCAAAGGAACTTATTGACACAATTGCATCGGGTACTCATATAAGCAAGCATCTTCACCTTCCGTTCCAATGCGGTTCGGACAGAGTGCTTAAAGCAATGAACCGTCACTATGACCGCAGAAAGTATCTTGAAATAATCAATTATGCTAAAGAGAAAATTGACGGTCTTTCACTTACAAGTGATATCATTGTAGGTTTTCCGGGTGAAACATATGAAGATTTCAAAAAAACTTTATCGCTTATCCGTGAGGTTGAATTTACATCACTCTTTACCTTCATTTTCTCACCGAGAGTAGGTACTCCTGCTGCTAAAATGGACGATCCGATTTCCGCTGAAGAAAAATCAAAGTGGTTCCGTGAACTTCTTGATGTTCAGGAAGAAATTGCGGCAAAGCGTTGTTCTTCAATGGTTGGCAAAACCGAAAAGGTACTTATTGAAGGTGAAAACGATAAGAACGGTGAATTGTGCGGTCGTACAAGCGGTAACATAATAGTTGAGCTTGAAGGATCAAAGGACTGTATCGGAACATTCAGAAATGTAAAAATAACAAAGGCTCGCAACTGGATATTAAAGGGTGAGCTTGTAAAATAATCGGAGGTTAAAACTATGGATATCATTGAGAAAGCAAGAGAACTCGGAAGACTCATTCAGGAAGAAGACTCATATAAAAAATTGCAGGACGCTCAGAAGAATGCAGATGCAGATATGGAGCTTCAGCGTCTTATAGGTGAATTCAATCTTAAAAGAATGTCAATCAACAATGAGGCATCTAAAAAAGAAAGAGATCAGGAAAAGCTTTCTAAGCTTAATACTGAGATGAGAGAGGCATATTCTCAGATTATGTCAAACGAGAATATGATTGCCTACAATGATGCAAAGGCTGCTTTTGATGTTGTTGCAAACAGAGTTCTCGCAATTGTTCAGCAGTCTGCTGAGGGCGCAGATCCCGAAACTGCTGATTACAGCCAGTCATCATGCTCAGGCAGCTGTGCTACATGCGGCGGTTGCGGCTGATAAACGGTTCTAAATTTTGTTAAGGAAGTGAAACAAATGGCGGAGTTATCTCCAATGATGCAACAGTATTTCAAAATTAAAGAAGAAAACAAAGACAGCATTTTGTTCTTCCGACTTGGAGATTTCTACGAAATGTTTTACGATGATGCAAAGCTTGCATCAAAGGAGCTTGAACTTACTCTTACAGGAAGAGATTGCGGACAGGCCGAGCGTGCCCCCATGTGCGGAGTTCCGTTTCACAGCTGTGAGGGTTACATTGCAAGACTTGTTGCAAAGGGCTATAAGGTCGCAATTTGCGAACAGACGGAAGATCCTGCAAAGGCAAAAGGTCTTGTAAAGCGTGATATTATTCGAGTAATTACTCCCGGTACCGTAATGGAATCGAGTATGCTTGATGAGAGCAAAAACAACTACATTTGCTGTATGTATTCTAAAAATAAATCTATAGGACTTTGTTTTTGCGATATTTCCACAGGAGAATTATATGCTACGGAAATCAGGGGTAATGACAGCTATAATGTTCTTACCAATCAGCTTACAAGCTATAATCCCCGTGAAATTCTTATTGGCGGTGACATTGTAAAGCTGAAAGAGCTGCCGAAGTTCATTAAAGCGAAACTTTCGGCAGGAGTTGAAATGCTCGAAGATGAAAAATTTGACGAGTCGGTATGTACTGATGTTGTAAAATCGCAGTTTGCGGATGAATACAGTACCGTATCTGACAAATCTGTTGTTGTGTGCGTTCTCGGTGCGTTGCTTTCATATCTTCGTGATACTCAGAAAACGGGACTTGAAAGAATAAATCACATTGAGTTCTACAAAGAAAATCAATATATGAGCCTTGATTACAACACACAGCGTAATCTTGAGCTCACACAAACAATGCTGACAAAGGATAAAAAGGGTTCACTTTTGTGGGTGCTTGACAAGACAAAAACTGCAATGGGCAAACGCCTTATGCGTTCATGGCTTGAACATCCTTTGCTTAATATAACTTCAATTAACAACCGTCAGAGTGCAATTGAAGAGCTTGTAAACGATAATATGCTCCGTATGGATGTTACAGACACACTCTCGGGTATATTTGACATTGAAAGACTTATGACAAGAATCGTTTACGGTTCTGCAAATGCAAGAGATTTGCGTTCACTCTGCGGAGCAATTCAGAATCTTCCGCAGATTTCGGATTTGCTCGTTGATTGTAAATCGGTTTATCTTAAATATATTTATAAAAGCATTGATAAGCTTGAGGACATTCATTCTCTTATTGATTCTGCAATCGTTGAAGAACCCCCGTTTACAGTCCGTGAGGGCGGTATGATTAAGAGAGGTTATAACGAAGAGCTGGATTCCGTGACAGGCGATATGAATGACTCAAAGGGGATTCTTGCCCGTATTGAGGCTGAACAGCGCGATATAACGGGAATTCCTAAGCTTAAAGTCGGTTATAACAGGGTATTCGGATATTATATTGAAGTATCAAATTCGTATAAATCCATGGTACCCGAAACATACATAAGAAAGCAGACACTCACCAATTGTGAAAGATATATTACTCAGGATTTGAAAGATGTAGAGGGCAGAATCCTCGGTGCAAAAGACAGATCGGTTGCACTTGAATACAACCTCTTTGATGATGTCAGAAAGACAGTTTCGGATAATCTTGAAAGAATTCAGAAAACCGCAAAAGCCATTGCTAATCTTGATGTTATTACATCACTTGCAAATGTTGCGGCTGACAACAGATACATAAGACCTGATGTAAACCTTTCAACTGCTATAAGAATTAAAGATTCGAGACATCCGGTTGTTGAGGCTCTATTAAAGGATGCACCGTTTGTTCCGAATGATGTCAGCCTTGATTCTGCCAATGACAGAGTAGCAATTATTACAGGTCCCAATATGGCGGGTAAGTCAACCTATATGCGACAGATTGCCATTATTGTTCTTATGGCTCAGATAGGCAGTTTTGTTCCGGCGTCTTCTGCCGAAATCGGAATTGTAGACAGCATCTTTACTCGTGTAGGTGCGTCTGATGATCTTGCATCTGGACAGTCAACCTTTATGGTTGAGATGAGCGAGGTTGCCAATATCATTAAAAATGCAACTTCAAAAAGCTTACTTATTCTTGACGAAATCGGCAGAGGTACTTCGACCTTTGACGGTATGAGCATCGCAAGGGCTGTGCTTGAATTTTGTGCCGACAGAAAAAAACTCGGTGCAAAAACACTTTTTGCAACTCATTATCACGAACTCACGGTTATGGAACAACTCCTTGACGGTGTAAAAAACTATAACATAGCAGTTAAAAAGCGTGGCGATGACATTACTTTTCTGCGAAGAATTGTTCCCGGCGGAGCAGATGACAGCTATGGTATTGAGGTTGCAAAGCTTGCAGGCATTCCGCAGTCTGTAATTTCAAGAGCAAAGGAAATTTTAAAAGACCTTGAACACGGCAAATATAAAAATGAGAATGCCAATATTCAAAAGCAGGATAATTCAGACGATATGCAGCTTTCACTTATCGGTTCGGCTGAAAGTCCCGTGATTGAAAAGCTGAAAGATACAGATATAAATACTCTTACTCCGATTGAAGCAATGAACTTGCTTTATGAACTCAAGGGTATGATTTAATATTAGGAGGTGACACAAATGGGTGTAATCAATGTACTTGATAAGCATGTTGCAGAACTTATCGCCGCCGGCGAGGTTGTTGAAAGACCGGCGTCGGTTATAAAGGAACTTGTAGAAAATTCAATTGACGCAGGTGCAAAAAATATTACCGTTGAGATAAAAAACGGCGGTACAACATTCATGCGTGTTGCCGATGACGGTTGCGGTATTTACCGTGACGATATCAAAGTTGCGTTTTTAAGACACGCAACCAGTAAGGTTAAGGTTGAATCTGACCTTGACAGTATTTCTACACTCGGATTCAGAGGAGAGGCTCTTGCGTCAATTTGTGCAGTGTCACGACTTCAACTTATTACGAGAAATGTAAACGAGGAAATCGGAACGTCATATGAAATTGACGGCGGTGAAGAACAGAGCTTTGATGATGCAGGTTGTCCTGTCGGCACAACATTTGTTATCAGAGATTTGTTCTACAACATTCCTGCCCGTGCAAAATTTTTGAAAAAGGATGTTTCTGAGGGTAACGCAGTTTCAAATATAATCGACAAAACTGCTTTGTCACATCCCAAAATTGCATTTACATACATTAAGGACGGAAAGCAGGTTCTTCGTACATTCGGCGACGGAAAACTTATTTCTGCAATATATTCGGTTTTTGGAAAAGATTTTTCGAAAGGACTTATTCCTGTTGATTATCAGCTTGATGCAATAAAGGTTTACGGCTATATTTCAAAGCCCGAGCACTCAAGACCAAATCGTAATATGCAGAATTTTTTTATCAACGGAAGGTACATCAAAACCAGAACGGCTATGGTTGCACTTGAGGAGGCTTTTAAGGGCTCAATTATGGTCGGAAAATTTCCGTCGTGTGTCCTTAATATCGAATTGCCGTGTGAAATTATTGATGTCAATGTTCATCCTTCAAAACTTGAGGTCAGATTTATAAATGAAAGACCTGTTTTTGATGCGATTTATCATGCGGTAAAATCTTCACTTATGAAGTATGACAGCCGTAAAAAAGCGTCATTTAAAAAGGAAACGGCTTTCAATGAGGTGCAAAATAAATTTAATCCGTTTAACAATGCGCCTGCCATTCTGAACAAGCCTGTTGTGCAAAGTTCTAAAAATGATTTTGTACAAAAACAGTATGCTAAACCGATACCTGACAAACCAATAACAGAGGTTGCAAAACCTGTTGTTACATCCGGAAAATCCGATGATTTTAATCCGTTTTCGGATGTCGCATTTAATGATAATAAGAAGAATGATGAGGCAGCCATTCTTTCTGTTACAAAATCCATTGATGATATAAAAGTTGCGGATATATCCAATCCGTTTGATATTTTCAGCAAACAGGCGATAAATAAGGCAAAAGAGGAAGAAAAGTTAAAATCAACTTTGAAGCCTGAAATTGTTCAGCCAACTTCGCTTGTTGAAGATGAAAAAACTGATACAGAAAGTATTACCGATAAAAGTCCGATTGTAAGCCCTAAAGAGGTTAATGTAATTGTTTCGGAAGAATCTATTGAGAAATCAAAAGAGCCTGTTCTTGTAAACGATAATCAGACGAGCATCAAATATATCGGAGAGGCTTTCGATACATATATCATTGCAGAAAAAAACAATAAAGATATTCTTTTGATAGACAAACATGCCGCCCATGAGAGAATTATTTATGAAAAACTCAAAGCCGAAAAGGCTGCTGATTACAGGCAGATTTTACTTGCTCCTGTTACAGTCCCCCTCGGAAAAACCGAATATGATGCGGCAATTAATAATCTTGATATGTTTTCCGATTGCGGCTTTGAAGTTGAAGATTTCGGTAACAGTACGGTTATTGTAAGAAGTTCTCCGCAGTATATTCCGGCTGTTGAAATTGAAGATTGCATTACCGAGATGTCGGGCTACATTTCTCAGGGTAAAACCGATATCTTTACCGAAAAAATGGATTGGTTTTACAGCAATGTTGCTTGCCGTTCAGCTATAAAGGCAGGCAATAAAAGTACGCCTGAGGAGCTTATAGGGATTGTAAAACACCTTGAAGAACATCCTGAAATCAAGTATTGCCCTCATGGCAGACCGATTTGCATTGTTCTTACAAAGGGTGAAATTGAAAAACAATTTGGCAGGGTGTGATTTTTTGGGAAAATCTATTAATACGGTTTCAATTGTCGGTCCTACCGCATCAGGCAAAACAAAACTTTCGGTTGAACTTGCAAAGCATTTTAACGGTGAAATCGTATCTGCCGATTCCATGCAGATTTATACGGGAATGCAGATTGCAACAGCCAAACCTACCAAAGAAGAGATGGACGGAATTCCTCATCATATGATGGACTTTCTTCCGCCTGATAAAACATATTCGGTTGCGTCATATGTAACTGATGCTTCAAAATGTATAGCAGATATCCATTCAAGAGGCAAATTACCGTTTATTGTCGGAGGAACAGGTCTTTATGTTGATTCACTTCTTAACAATGTTTCTTTCAGTGATGATAAACGGGAAGAAGAATATTGTTTAGAACTTCGCAAGATTGCCGAAGAACATGGAACAGACAGGTTGCTTGAAATGCTTGCAAAATTCGATCCTGAATCGGCTGAAAGACTTCGTGAAAGCAGAAATCTTAAAAGAATAATCCGTGCCATTGAATTTTACAAAACAACAGGAAAAACTATTACGCAACAAATTGAAGAATCACATAAAATACCGTCTCCGTATATAACTGTAAAAATCGGTCTTAATTGCCGTGACAGACAGGTGCTTTATGACAGAATAAACAAGCGTGTAGATATTATGCTTGAAGAAGGTTTGCTTGAGGAGGCTGAACGGGTTATTAATTCCGATCTGAGCTATACATCAATAAAGGCAATAGGATACAAGGAATTGATTCCTTATTTTAAAGAAAATAAAAACCTGAATGATTGTGTTGAAAAATTGAAAATGGAAACCCGCAGATATGCGAAAAGACAAATCACTTGGTTTAAGCGGGATTCGGAGATTAATTGGATTTATATTGATGAATATAATTCATTTGAAGAAATATACAGTTATGCAAAGGCTGTAATCGAAAGAGGCTTACTTTATGGATAAATTGCTTTTCAGACGAATTTTGATGATTGCGTTATCAGTTCTTGCAGTTGTTTATGCCGCCTATCTTCTGATAAGTACAAATTTTAAAATGTATCCGACTGAAAATGCTGTTCAAACAACAGTCACGGATAAAATTTATTCAAACGGATTTATTATCCGTGATGAAAATATGATTCAGAATAATACTTCGGGTGTGCTTTCATATACAGTGCATGACGGTGACGAGGTAAAAGCCGGCGGTGAAATTGCAAAATCATATGCAAATGATGATGACGCAGCTTCACAGTCAAAAATCAGCGCATTACAGGAACAGCTTTCCGATTTGCAGACACTTCAAAAAACAAGCACGGCCGGCAACATAGGTATTGATACTATCAACAACAATATAAATAATAATATCATTTCACAAATTCGCAGTATCAATGACGGCGATTTGGCAAATATTGATAATGTTACAAATAATCTGCTTTATTCAATAAACCAAAGACAGATTTACACAGGCAAAGCCACTAACTTTAATGACAGAATTTCAGAACTCCAGGCTGAAATAGCCACTCTTGAAGGCAAAACAGGAAAATCAACAGGTAATATTACGTCTGAAAAATCAGGTTGTTTTCTCTCGCATTGTGACGGGTATGAAAATGCTCTTGATTACAATAATCTTGATCGTCTGACTCTTTCTGACCTTGATAATGTAAAGCAGACAAAAGTGTCCGACAATATTGCAGGCAAGGTTGTAACGGGATTGAAATGGTATGTTGCCTGTAAGGTTACGGCTGATGAGGCAACAAGACTTTCTTTATGGGACGGTTCCGCTACGGTGCTGTTCTCTGACGCATCGTCTGAAAGCATTCCCGCCACTATCAAGAGAATTTATCAGGAATCAAAAGACAGCGACGCCCTTCTTATTCTTGAGTGTGACTATATGAATTCCGACCTTGCTCAGGCAAGACAGGAACCGATTGAAATAGGTCTTGGTTCATACACTGGCTTGAGAATCAGCAAAAAAGCTATTCATGATGACTATGTAACAAAGACAACCTATGATGATAATGACAATAAACATACCGAACAGGTTAAGGTTCAGGGTGTATATGTGCTTCACGGAAGTGAAGTGAGATTCAAACAGATATCTATTCTGTATGCCGACGATGATTATGTTATTTGCGATCCGGAGCCGGACAGCAAAGACCTTGTTGACGGCACAACAGTTGAGTTATATGATCAGGTAATTCTTGAAGGAGATGATTTGTATGACGGAAAAGTTGTTAACTGACGTTGAATACAATTACAAATTTATTGATGAGCGAATAGCCGAGGCTGCCGAAAAGTCCGGAAGAAAGCGTGAGGATATTACATTTCTTGCCGCAACAAAAATGGTTGAACCTGAGGTTATTAACCACGCAATTTCACTTGGACTTGACCACATAGGTGAAAACAAGGTTCAGGAGCTTTTGTCAAAGTATGATAAGTATAACCTTGACAACTGTTCTCTTCAGTTTATTGGTCACTTGCAGACAAACAAGGTAAGACAGATTATCGATAAGGTTGATCTTATCCAGTCTGTCGATTCAATAAAGCTTGCATCGGAAATTTCTAAACAGGCTTTAAAAATCAATAAAAACTGTGATGTTCTTGTTGAGGTAAATATCGGCAGAGAAGAAAACAAGTCAGGTGTTATGCCCGAACAGCTTGAAGAATTACTTTGTCAGATTGCCGAATTGGACGGTATTTCAGTTAAAGGTCTTATGGCAATACCTCCGATTTGTGAATCTTCACAGAAAATTTCTGAATTTTTCAATAAAATGCATAATATATTTATTGACATCTCGCAAAAAAAATTAGATAATATAGATATGAATATTCTTTCAATGGGTATGTCTGCCGATTATTACGAAGCTGTACTTGCAGGTGCAAATATGGTCAGAGTTGGTTCGGCATTATTCGGTGCAAGGAATTATACATAATTTTAGGAGGATTATATAATGTCTGGTTTTGTAGATAAGTTTAAACGCATGTGGGACGCTCCCGATGATGAGTATGAGTACGATGAATATGGTTATGCTGACGAAGGTGCAGAAGAAGACTATAAAGAAGAACCTGTAAGAAACACTAAAAAAGAAAGAGATCTCGGCGGCGGAAACAAGGTCGTAAACATTAATGCTACCACCAATCTTCAGGTTGGTTTATTCAAGCCTGAGCGTTTCGGCGAAGAAACCCGCACAATTGCCGATGAGCTTATGAAGGCTCACACGGTAGTTCTTAATCTTGAAGATACAAATAAAGATATGGCAAGAAGAATCCTTGATTTCCTCAGCGGTGTTGCGTATGCAAACCGTGGTAAAATCAAGCGTGTCGCTACAAATACATATATCATTATTCCGAGCAATGTTGACCTGACAGGCGACGATTTACTTGATGAGCTTGAGAACAACGGTGTTTACTTCGGATGATGACAAACAGCTGATTGCTCGGCTTAATAACGGTATTGACCTTTGTCTGACAAGACAGAAACCGTATTTTATGCCTTTTATGAGTGAAAGGAAACAAGCACTTCTTGTTTCCGAACTTAAAAAAGCATATTTCGACAACTACCTTTTCTTTGGCGGGTATGATGATTCCGAGAGAAAAATGCTTGGCTTGTTTTTTGACGAACCGAGTACGAGTATGTTCCCGATATGCGGCATTGAATTTTCATTCAGAAAATGCGACCGACTCACTCATCGTGATTTTCTCGGTTCTTTGATGTCGCTCGGAATAGAGCGTGAAACTGTCGGGGATATTCTTGTTGAGGACGGGTG
>ERZ791720.984-NODE-984-length-11298-cov-3.91888_pt1 | contig 11298 bp, 4 predicted proteins | sample MGYA00510048_ERZ791720 | MGnify/ENA primary metagenome ERZ791720 (study PRJEB30046, sample SAMN00715142) | human gut metagenome | study: EMG produced TPA metagenomics assembly of the A metagenome-wide association study of gut microbiota in type 2... | reverse complement strand
AGAATATCCCCAACTGGCTGAGTTTCTCCTGTATCTGTTCCTGCCGATACTGGCTGTAAAGCCGGGTACGGTTGGAAGCACGCATCTGTGCGTTCCGTACAAACTGTTGATAATTCAGCCAACGATAAAGCATATTGGGACGAACCTGCAATTTATTGTAATAGTGGATATTCAAGTTCTTATACATCATACTGTCATTCGGCGCTTCTCCGTTCTTTCCGAACAGATAGACAGACGCATCACCCACGTAATAAGGACGCTGTGCCGCAGCCGGCAATCCCGGCACAGGAATCAGGCGAAGGCTGATATGCCCTCCGGGTACCAAAGTCGTATCCGCCTGGTAAGTCATATAGTCGGGACGGAAATAAAAATATCCGAGGTTACGCAACAATGTACTGATACGGGAGCGTTCTTCGTCCAAATCAACCACGTTGAACTGCTCACCCGGACTTATATAAGACATCCGGCGTCCGCGCTCCATAATCCGCAGAGTCTGGGGAGTGAACCGTTGATAGTAAACCGTATCAATGAAATAAGGGTTCTTCATATCCACCGTATAGATAATGCCCGCCTTCAGACTGTCTTTCTTATCAACAACCGTTTCATAAGCTACCTTCCCATTGAAATAGCCATAATCACGAAGCAAATTAGTAGTTACCTTCACACGTACCTCCGGGTTGACCGTAGAAATAAATACGGGAGGATTGGCCGCAAAACGGTTGAACATCCATTTACCGAATCCCTTCTTATATTTCACGAAGTCATTGTACATCCACATTTTAAAAGGGATAGGAAGGATACCACCAAACATCTTTGTACTAGGTGTCTTATCGAGTGCAGCATCAATTTCCGTCAGCGCCGTCTCTCCTACCGGTGTTGTCGATTTATTCAATATGACAGTCTTGCTTCCGGTGTAAAGCACCTCCCCTTCGGGAAGATGTTTCGTCACCGAACAAGCCGACAGTAACACTACACTTATCAGACAAACAGCCAATATATTTATATGTATCTCTTTCATACTTACTTCTTTTTCTTAAAGATGAACAGTTCACTAAGTTTGTCTAGCTTCTTGCGAAGCACAATACCGACTCCGGTTTCCGTAATCTCACCTTCGAGCACACTCTCGTAGTTCTTGTCATAGAACAGGCGGATATACCGGGTTCCGGTTCTATCCAGACGATATTCCAGAGAAATATTGTCGATGAAGGATTCGGCGTCATTCGTCGCATTCTCACCTTGAGAAACCTTGCCACCGATTACAATCTGAAAACGATTGTTAAACAAGCGTTGTGAATAACGGAAACTGTAATCCGTACGTTTACTTCCCGTCTCTGAATCGTCGTGGTCTTCGACACCGACAGAGAGACTCGCATTCTTCAAGTTACCCATCAAGGAGTTTATCTGACTACTCAATACAGAAGTCAGAGCAGATCCCATATTCAGCTTGCCGAGTCCGCCGCCACCCCCACCAATCGGTCCGGTGCCGAGATAAGTTTTCATCACCATGATATACAATGCCTGTTTACCTCGTTCTTCCGCCCCCATAGCGGTCAACTCGTTTTGTACGGTCGCATCTTCGGGAGCCGCAACATCGAATGCAAACGAAAGATTATCCAAGCGGTTCTTGACTACAACGGAAACATCGAAATTAACCATACGACTTCCACCATTCTCTCCTTCGGAAACTGACGCACGGATACGGTCAGTCGCCTTAAAGTTCAACATCGGGTCCATCGGATTTCCCGTCCATTCCACGTAACTACCGTTATCAATGGCAAATTCCTTTGCTGCAATCACCGGCAAAGCATATTTCATCAAGCCGCCACTCAACGTATAACGTCCGGTCAGAGTCAGGTCGCCTTGCGGAGTGTATTTCATGGAAAGGTCACCCCCGCCTTCCAGTTCGATACGGTTATCATTACTTGCATCCAGGTCAACTTTCACTCGGACGGACGGATCGATATGTACCATCATTACCATGTCCAATCCGCCTAAAGAGACAGTCGGCACTTCCTGCCGGACAACAGTTGTAGTATCGCTAAATGAAGTAAATGTTACCAAACTTCCCAAACGGTCCTGCACTGTCAATGGTGAATCGGTCAAGACATACGAAACATCGGTGTTCCCCAGCAGACTCACGTTCCCACGCATATTCAGCCCGTCCAAAGGCCCTTTCACCGTCGCCCGGAAATCAGCAAATACTTTGCCGTAAACCAGACTTTCACGGGTACGCTTAGCATCCAGTAACGTATAATTTTGTGCCAGCATATTCAGGTTCGCCATTGGACGGCTCATATCACGGAAATCAACATAGCCATCAATAGTAAACGGATTCTTCGATGTTGTGTAAATAGCAAATTTATCAAATTCCAACCGATTGTTCTTTATTTGCACAGGACGATTGTCAAACATGAAACGCGCACCATATTGACGGGAAAGGACAGCAACACTATCCAATACAAGTTCGCCGTTTATCAAAGGTTGTTCAGTACTGCCCGTTATATTCAGATTACCATCCATATCACCGGACAAAGTGACCATCTGGTCAGGAATAAACACATTCGCCACCCGCAGCGGAAAATGCTCCAATGTTGTATTCACTTCCAAACTATCTTTGCCTGTGCGGGTAGGAACCAGTTTCCCATCTGCCACCAGCACTTCTGCCTGATCGTGATTCAGATAAGCATTCAGATATTGTTTTCCCTGTTCGCCCGGCAACCACGTAGCCCCTAATGCAACGTCACCGATACGCTGACGTTCATAAGTCAGTTCATCAACAGACGCCTCAGCCGAGAGTTGCAAATCCTTTTCTGTCTGTATGTAATGAGCTTCCAACGAGAACAATCCGGTTATTTCGGGGAAGTAAGGCAACACACTCGTTATCTCTTGCAGACGGATTCTACGTATTTCAACATCTATATTCTGCAGAGACACCGTATCGCCCGGTACGGAATGTACCCTGAATCCCATTCCTTCTTCATCCCACATATCCACGTTCGCGTATACACGCATATTTTTATGCAGGTAAATCCAGTTATGATTCTCGTTGAAATGAAATCTTTGGAAGGCAACAATCGGATTCTCCGGAATCAGTGTGAAAGCGATTCCGTTCCCCTTACCATGTCCTTCGAACAGAGGGCGGGCATTTACCCCCAGCAATACGCCTGTTTCTCCTTTGCCGTTTTTGTAGTCTACCAGCAATTCCGCATCGCGGTCGCGAATCTCTCCGGTCAAAGTAGTAGCAAAAGAGAATTGCGGATTCTTCGGTCCGTTTATTACACCGGCACGTAGTTTCATTAAAGTAGTATCCTGTTTGACAGTGAAGAAGATTGTATCCAGTTGCAATGTGTCCATCTTCAATGCATGCACCGCAGCTTTTCCATTGATTCCCCAATCGGGAGCCGTACCGAACTTCATGGAAACATCATGGTAGGATATGTTTTTAGTAGCCAGAAAATAAGCTAACGGATTCTCTTTTCCTGCGGAGAAAGATAAAATAGCTGTCGGCAACGCTTCACGCAGTTCGGCGTGGTTCAAGGCTTTTTCATCAATCTGCTTCATCAGGACATCCATGAAGTGTGTAGACTGACTTATCAAAGGATTAACACCGGAACGTGCACTCAAGTTGAGTTTCATATCACCGGATGTTAGATGTGTGAACACCCTGTTTTGACGAGCTTCGGCAGAAAGATTAAAGGCGAGCGGGCGCTTCATCGGTTGAGGCATCAACCCCAGTTCGTGTAAGTCGAGCTGAGTGACGTCAACCGTCACTTTTCCATCTGGATAACGATGTGCCAGATTGTATTCTGCATCTGTTGTCATCTTCAACAGCGCATTGTCACTTGTCAGATTAGCCGTCACCAATGCACCTTTCAAAGCTCCAGTCAAATGAACATTGGAAAGCTGGTAACGTGCATAATGTAGTTGATCTAATGAAAGATTCAGTTTGGCTAAAGCACGATAAGACATGACGTCCAGCCCACGGCCTTTGGCATCTGCCGAAAGAGAAAGTTCGTAGATAGAGTCTTTCGGAAGGAAATTATGGAGTTGTAGATTGTCAATCTTCAAGTCGGCTGCATAAGCCTCGGTTGAGGTATTAAGTTCTGCATTCACCCCCATAGAGCCTTGCCCCTGTTTCAAGTGAAGATTAGCCTTATATTCAGGTCCTTTCAGCTCGACACGGGCCTTCAGATTCATGCTATCTGGGATTACGATAGTACCGTTGGGGGCTTCTCCCGTTAAAGCAGTCAGGAAGTTTAGATTCTGAGTAATCATATCCAGACCGATAGTCCCCGAACGCGTCAGGCTGTCAGCCAAGTTTTCAAGAATACCGCCTCCTTTCATGGAAAAAGCTCCCGGGAGATCGACTGTGAAACGGGAAATCTGCATTTGTTTCAGATTTCCGTCCGTACCGGCACGAACCACAAGCGGACGGAAGGGATACGCCTCTTTGAAACTATCCGGCAAACCGCCGGCAAATAACATAACATCCTCTTTACCGATATAAGCATTGAGACCGGCGGACAAACGTCCTGTAGTGGGAATATTGACAAGTTCCCAATATGTCTGGGCGGATAAATCTATTTCGGAATGAGGGGTTTGCAGTTTTATGCCGGGAATACGAATAATCGAGTCGTTAGAAAATGCCCTACCCGTCAATGAAGTGATACTCAATCCGGAACGTTCATTCATCGAAAGCTCACGGATTACAGCATTCATATCCCTACCTTTATATAATAAGGAATCCAAACCGATACGGATATCACGAACGGCAATATGAGACGCATCGAAACCTTCTCCGGGTTTGGCTGCTCCGGTATCATAATTGGCAGAACTTCCGGATAACAGGAATTGTTTCAGTTCATAAAACTGATTCTTCAGATCAGCTTGTGCATCATTGATAAATGCTTCTCCGATATGAGCAGCCATTCGCATCGAGTCAGCAGGAAGTTGCATACTGAACGACACATTCTTCAACTTCAGTTTATGAAGATCCACTTTCCAGTTTACAGGAGCAGAAGCTGTTGTGTCTTTAGGCGTAGTCGTAGTATCGTTCATCAACATTTGTACGTGAGTGTCCGATAATTCCGTCTGGTTGATAACGGCCAGCTCATTAGAAAGATCAACTCCATGACTTTGTAAAAAGAAACGTCCCAGTACCCCCTTTATCTTCATGCCTTCTATTAGATTAGCCGAATTGAACGCTACCTGACTTAATGTTACTTCATCTACCTCTACCTTTCCCTTGACGAGCGGCCATGCCTGTACACGCACGTTCAGACTTTCCAAAGACAACAGCGTATCCGGTTGCTGGATCACTTCCACGCCACGAACCAACAGATTGAGCGGAAAACGAAGGTCGATTCGTTCCACCTGAATCTGCATACCAGTTGCTTTGGAAGCGTATGCTGTCACCTCCCGACGCAAAAGATTCTGAACGGGAGGTATATAAAGTAATATCATTAGTATTACAAAAAGCAATACAGGAGTGAGCAATATCCAACTCACCCTTCTTATCCATTTTCGTTTCATGTAAAATGTGCCAGTGTATTAAAAGGTGACACAAAGTAAACAATTAATTCTGAAAAAAGGTTGACGTTAGGAGCAAAATGTTCAATCACAAAAGAAATACAAGCATTATGGTTTTCTTTCTTCACCTTCTTTACCGGAGCTCTTGTCACTACTTCAAGCTACTTATACCTTACGAGCTTCTTCCAGAACCTTCTGAATCTCCAGAAGTACACAAGCCGTTTTTTCACCTATCTCCTCTGAAAAACATTGCCCACGTTGTGTTTCCAGCCAGTTCAATAAAGGCACAGCTTCCATTGCCCCGATTAAAGTGAAAAGCGGAAGTAGTTTGTGAGCCATAGCCGCTATTCCGTCCACCTCCTTGCCTGCCAATGCTTGTTGCATCCGATCGGCATTCTTTCCGGTTTCTTCGATAAAGGTCTGAATAATGGAATGTGCGGCATCAGCATCGTCTTCAGAAAAGGCTGTTAATGCAGAAAAGTTCAAGGAACTTACAGTCTGCATATCCTCAGTAATGTGTGCTTCGTCAGCGGCAAGCTGTCCTTCGTTGACTGTGAGCAATAGTTCTTTCACCGTAAAAGGTTTGTGCAGGCAACCGGCAAAACCGTGTTCTTGTAAAGCATCTATGTCCATTTCACTGCGGGCAGTTACGGCAATCACAGGAATTGTCTTTGCCTGCGGAATATTGGAAGCGCGCAAGAGTTTTACCAAATCAAAGCCATTAATAGCAGGCATTTGTATATCAGTCAGCAATACATCGAAAACAGAGGTACGGAGCTGTTCTATCAACTCCTCCAGTTGCTCACAACAAACGGCGTCAATTCCATGTTGCTTTAACATGGCTGCCGTCAAGCTTAATTGAATTTTATCATCATCAATCAACAGTACACGTATCACTTTCATCGGGGGAAGCGTGACAGGGTCTTCTGCCGAAATTGTTTTTTCTTCCAATGCCCTTTCGGACACAGATTTTCCCACCGGATAAAGAGGGAGAATGACTGTGAAGCAACTTCCCTCCCCCAGCTTACTTTGCACATCAATCGTACCTTCAAGCAAAACAACCAACTTCTTCACAATAGACAATCCCAAGCCGAAGCCTTCTTCTCCTTGTGCACCGGATAAACGAGTAAATTCCTGAAAAATCCGTTCGCGGTCTTCCGTAGCCATACCTTTTCCGGTATCCGAAATCGCTATCGTCAGCTTGGAAGAATCATATTTAGCCGTTAATGCAATCTCGCCTTTCGGAGTAAACTTCACTGCGTTGGACAAAAGATTATTCACTATCTGCCGGAGTCGTAAAGGGTCGCTGATGTATCTCCCATTTAATTCCTGAGCGACATGGCATTGCAAGGTTAATCCTTTGGCGGCTGTCAATGGTTCGAAGCTAACATGGATTTCTTCGAATAACTGCGAAGGATTGAAGGTGACGCGGTTCACTTCCGCTTTATTAAGGTCGAGCCGATGAAAGTCGAGCAAGTCGCTGACCAATTTCAAAAGATGTTCCGAAGAACTTTTCATATTGTCAAGATAGAAGCGCTGCCGTTCGTCCTCCGTCAGTCGGGAAAGTAATTCGGTATATCCCATAATAGAGCCTAACGGTGCTTTAAAGTCGTGAGTAATGGCGAGCATCAGCTTTTCACGGGCAATAAGCAGGTCTTCCGCCCGTTTATTAGCTTCTTCCAATTGCCGGCGGTAACGATTGCTGCGGGATATGTCACGCACTATCAAAATCAGGAAAAAGACAGAGAGCAGCACTGCTCCGATAGCTATTCCACCAATGGTGCGTGCTGAACGCATTCTTACCTCCTGTTGCATTTCTGCATCCTGGCGGGCACGCAAGGTCATTTCCTCCTCGTATTGTTTTATCAGGCTATCCATTCTTGCTGTCAACTGCGAATTCATACGCTGATATTTTGTACTAGTCCGCCGGATTGTTTTTCGCCGCTGCAACCGTTTTTCCTCTGTAGCCATACGAATCTTTTGCTGAAGGGAATCTTTAGAAGTGGTCGGTTCCAGAATAGTATCCGTAGCAACCTCCATGGAGGTATTAACAAGCACGGCACTGTCTTGTTTAGTTGGGACAAACACTTCTGCCAATCTCTTAAAGAAACCTTTCTTCTTAGGCGTAGTCAGTAAAGAATCCCGTTTAGTGATAACTCGGTGTTGTACCCGTTGCTGAGTAATGACAGAATCTTGTTCGGAAATTATTTCTTCAATCTCCGAAGCGGAAAGTAAGCTGTCATTCGCTTCGCTCAATACCCGGAGCATCTGTATCGTATTCCGGTCTTTCTCGTTAAGCAGGGTCAACAGGCTGTCTGTCCGCAGATTCTCCTGGTCATCGGCAGCCGACAATGTCTCCATTTCGCGATGTACAAATACCAGAGAAAAAAGAAGAATTGCAAGTAATAACGTATAACCGATTGTTACTTTCAACTTTGTGGAACGATAGGAAGCCATACGGTAAAGTTTTAAGTATCAAGTATTCACTTGGGGAGTGGGGAGTTTCGTCATGTAATGAAAACGCCACCAAAGCATTAATCCTGCACTTGTCAGACCGAAAGGGAACGCCATCCAGACACCTACCACCCCCCAGCCCATTACGAAGCCGCAGAAATAACCTACGGGAAGTGAGATGATAAAGTAAGCGATAAAGGCGATGAGCATCATCAGTTTTACATCCGAAATGCCACGCAAGGCATTAGCAAAAGTAATCTGTAACCCGTCCCCGAACTGATAAACGAGGAAAGGAAAAATGAGAGAAGTTACCATAGCCGCCACCTCAGGACTGTCGGTAAACCAACCTCCTAAATAGTTACGGCAAAGAAAGACAATAAAAGAAAGCACTACGCCCAATGTCATCATCAGATGAAAACCGGCATAGGCCGAACGACGAACGTTCAAAATATCGTTCTGACCTTTGAAGTTGCTGACACGAACAGCTACGGCAGCTCCCATGCCATAATACATCATAAACGTAAACTGTGAAATAGCCAACATAACCTGATGCGAAGCCAGTGCAATGGTCCCCAACCAACCTATCATTATGGCACTCAGACTAAAAGAAGCTGTTTCCATTCCCATTTGAAAAGCAACCGGCCAACCAAGTCCGTTCAACCGACCGAATATAGCCCGTGACCACCCCAAACGGAAGAAGCCGACTTTGTAACGGATAAAACGAGAACTACGCAAGAAGATAATGATAAACACGAGCACCATCATAATACGTGAAAACAATGTGCTGATACCGGCTCCCAACAATCCCAACTCGGGCAAACCTAACTTTCCGTAAATCAAAAGATAATTTCCTATGATATTCAATACATTTCCTCCCAAGAGTATCCACATGGCCGTCTTGGTATCCGTGATTCCATCCGTAAACTGCTTGAATCCATTGAAAAGCATAACAAACACCAATGAAGCCAGCAGCACCAAATAATAAGGCTTAATCAAAGGAATCAGTTCTTCCGGCTGGCCGAGATTCTCTATATTCAGATAAAGGACAGTCATACAAAGCGTCAATAATAACGCGACCATCAGATTCGCTAACAAACTGTTACGCAATGCCTGTCCGGCAGGTGCAAACTGATGTGTTCCATATAGACCTCCCACAACAGGAGTTAGCCCGTATGAAAAACCGGTACTGAAAATGATAGCCAAATTGAACACGTTATTTACAAAAGAAGCTGCTCCCAATTCTACCGTACTATGATGTCCAATCATCAGGGTATCGGCAAACCCGAGCACGATCACTCCTATTTGTCCGATAACGATAGGTAAACCAAGAAAAAATAATGCTTTATAATGCTCTCTGTATGTTCTATATATATTTCTCATTTACTTTTATAATAGAGTACAACTCCGTTCTCTTTCCGAAAAGCCGATTGAGCGACTTCCCGCAACTGCATAGCAGTGACAGAGCGATAACGTTCTACTTCTTTCTCCAAATCTTCCGCTTTACCGAGCAATTCGAACCAGGCAAGATTGGTAGCCACATTCAAATAATTTATATTACCGAATATCTGGGTAGACTCAAACTTATTTTTCACCTTCTCCAATTCCTGTCCGTCAACCAATTCTTGTTGCAGGCGATCGAGTTCGTCGCGCACTGCCGCTTCCGCCAGTTCGAGGCTAACTCCCGCCGAAGGTTTTCCGGCAATGTGAAACAAGCCTGCATCCACACTACCTGAGATGTAAGCATCAATGCTCGAGAATAGCTGTTTTTCCTGTACCAGATGTTGGTTCAATCGACTGGAACGCCCGTTACTCAATACATCCGACAGTATATCGAACACATAATAATCCGGGTGACGATGATCGCACATGTGATAAGCCATGAACAGAGAATCAAGAGGTACATTTCTCTCTACCGTCAGCCTGCGTTCTTCCGTCTGTTCCGGCTCCTGTGGCAGATTCCGTACAGGAACTTCCCGACGGGGAACAGATCCGAACCATTTCTCCGTCAATTCCACTGCTTCCTCAAAAGAGATATTCCCGGTCACCGCCAGTATCGCATTGTTAGGAGCATAAAAACGGAAAAAGAATGCTTTCACCTCTTCTAATGTTGCATTAGCGACATGCGACAGGTCTTTTCCGATAGTCGGCCATTGATAAGGATGTTTCTGATAAGCCAACGGGCGCAAAAGATGCCCCACATCTCCATAAGGCTGGTTCAGACAGCGTTGCTTGAATTCTTCCATTACTACTCCTCGCTGTACTTCCAGACTCCGTTCGCTAAAATCAAGGCTCAACATACGGTCGGACTCCAACCAGAAGCCGGTTTCCACATTCTGCCGGGGCACAGTGAGGTAGTAATTGGTGTGATCATTGTTCGTCCAGGCATTATTCTCTCCACCCGCTAGCTGAAGCGGCATATCATAATCGGGGATATTTACCGATCCACCGAACATCAAGTGTTCAAACAGATGTGCGAAGCCGGTATGTTCGGGATGTTCGTCACGAGCTCCCACATTATATAATATATTTAGAGCCACCATCTGTGTACTTTCGTCCCGCGAATGTACCAGCCGCAACCCGTTGTCAAGAATGTGCCTATTGATTTTCATATCATTTAGTCAAGTATAGTCGCTTTTATTATCTTCACATCTTCTTCGGGACGGTCGCTACGGTCCGTCTTCACCTTCTGGATTTTATCTACGACGTCCATACCCTCCACTACTTCGCCGAATACTGTATATTCGCCATCCAGATGTGGAGTACCACCCACAGTAGTATATGCTTCTATCTGCTCCGGCGTAAAATGGAATTCCGGTTCTTTTGCCGACAATTCCTGTGCTTCCGCAAACAATTTCTCCTGCAAGTCATAAAGCCCGTTTTCGTCATTCGCCTTACGCATCTTATAAATTTCTTTCATGTGTTTCTGCGCCAAGTTATTGAAAATGACATTGATCTTATTTTCATTCATCTGGCTTTCCATACCCAACAGTGTAGAATCATTGTAAACCTTACCCGTTACGATATAGAACTGACAACCGGAAGATTCTTTTTTCGGATTCACATTGTCTCCCTGACGGGCTGCAGACAACGCTCCTTTCTTATGGAAATACTTCGGATATACAAATTCTGCCGGTACGGTGTAGCCGACATCACCGGCACCCAACATCTTCCCTTTCGGCGCATTCTTTGAATCCGGGTCACCAGCTTGAATCATAAAATCTTTGATGACACGATGAAATAATGTTCCTTCATATACTCCGTCTTTCACCAGTTTGATAAAATTATCACGATGCTTGGGTGTCTCATTATACAACT
>ERZ791720.962-NODE-962-length-11594-cov-3.76948_pt1 | contig 11594 bp, 4 predicted proteins | sample MGYA00510048_ERZ791720 | MGnify/ENA primary metagenome ERZ791720 (study PRJEB30046, sample SAMN00715142) | human gut metagenome | study: EMG produced TPA metagenomics assembly of the A metagenome-wide association study of gut microbiota in type 2... | reverse complement strand
TTGGAGGTGAGCGAGCGGGGGGTGGACGATCATGCATCAGTTGATAAATAGTCTATATATATAGACAAAATCCCTAAGGTTATCGCATCAAAAGTGTAAAAGCATTAGATAAAACGGCTAATTCTATTTATCTTTGGGCGGTGATACTGAATCAATTATTGTTTTACATTCTAAACTCTAAACACATGAACAGCCTAAGCAAACTAGCGCTCGTCCTGACATTTTGCACGGGAATGATCGCTTGCTCCGGTGGTAAGGCCGTAAAAGGAGATTACGGAGTAGTGCCTTTGCCACAAGAAGTAACATTGACGAACGGAAATCCTTTCGTCCTAAGTCCATTGACGAAGATATTTTATCCGGAGGGCAATGATAAGATGAAGAAGAACGCCGAGTTCCTCGCTTCTTATATCAAGGAAATCACGGGCTATGAATTAGCAACCGCTACCGGCCAGCCCGGTAAGGGGATCAGCCTCGTTATCGACCAAAGCATCCAGAATCCGGAAGGATATCAACTGACCGTTAGCGATAACGGGATACGGATCGCCGGAAGTACGGATGCCGGCGTATTTTATGGTATCCAGACATTACGTAAATCGATCCCGGCCACGGCCCAAGGGATGAACGTAGAATTACCGGCAGCTACCATCAACGACTATCCCCGTTTTGCCTATAGAGGCATGATGCTGGATGTCAGCCGCCATTTCTTCCCCGTAGATTCGGTAAAGACGTATCTCGATATCCTTGCCTTGCACAACCAAAATACGTTCCACTGGCATCTGTCCGATGACCAAGGTTGGCGTATCGAGATCAAGAAATATCCGGAATTGACACAGATCGGATCTAAACGCAAGGAAACCGTGATCGGCCATAACTCCGGAACATATGACGGAAAAGAATACGGGGGCTTCTATACACAAGACCAGATTCGCGATGTCATCAACTATGCCGCCGAACGCCATATCACGATCATCCCGGAAATCGATATGCCGGGACATCAATTGGCAGCCTTGGCTACTTACCCGGAACTGGGATGCACCGGGGGCCCTTATGACGTATGGGGCCAATGGGGAGTAGCCGACGACGTGATCTGCGCCGGAAACGAGAAATCCATGCAATTCCTAGAAGACGTATTGAGCGAGGTCATCGATCTTTTCCCGTCCGAATATATCCATGTAGGTGGTGATGAGTGCCCGAAGGTACGTTGGGAGAAATGCCCGAAATGCCAAGCTCGCATCAAGGCGGAAGGTATCAAGGGAGATAAGAAGCATTCCGCCGAGGAATATTTGCAAAGCTACGTGATCTCCCGCATGGAGAAATTCGTGGAGAGCAAAGGACGCCATATCATCGGCTGGGACGAGATCCTAGAAGGAGGCTTGGCCCCGAATGCCACGGTAATGAGCTGGAGAGGCATGGATGGAGGTATCGAGGCCGCCAAGCAAAAGCATAACGTAGTCATGACACCGAATACATATGTATATCTGGATTACTATCAATCAGCGGATACGGATCTTGAGCCCGAAGCTATCGGTGGTTACTTGCCGTTAGAGAAAGTATATTCTTTTGAGCCGACAGCCGGTATCTCTCCTGAAGACCAGAAGTACGTGATCGGGGCGCAAGCCAACCTCTGGACGGAATATATCCCGACCTTCTCACAGGTAGAATACATGATCATGCCCCGTATCGACGCCGTAGCCGATATCCAGTGGAGCGATCCGTCCAAGAAAGATTATCAGACATTCCTGCCCCGTGTGGCCCGCATGACACAACTTTACGATCGCTTGGGATATAATTACGGAAAGCATATCTTCGATATTAACGCCTCCCTGACCACCAATACGGAGAACGGAACACTCGACATAGCCTTGACGAAGTTGGGTGAAGGAGATATCTATTATACGATAGACGGTAGCGATCCTACGATCGCCAGCATCAAGTATGAAGACCCGGTACAGATCAACCAAGATTGCGAATTCAAGGCGATCGTTGTCCGTCCGAACGGTACGAGCCGCATCTTCTCAGAAGATATCTTCTTCAATAAAGCGACGATGAAGCCCATCACCTTGAAAGAGCAACCCAGCAAAGGATACGTTTTCAACGGGGCACAGGTATTGGTAGACGGCTTACGTGGAGGTAGTAATTACAAGACCGGCCATTGGCTGGGTTTCCAAGGAAAAGACCTTGACGCCACGATCGATCTAAAGGAACCAACCGAAATCCAGAAGGTATCTTTCAATACGAATGTGGTGAAAGGCGATTGGATCATGGGAGCCTCCGCCGTAACCGTAAAGGTATCCGACGATGGCAAGAATTTCAAGGAAGTAGCTTCCAAGAAAATCCCGGAGCTAACCCAAAACGACAAGGACGGTTTATATCCCCAAGAGATATCCTTCGCCCCGGTAAAGGCCCGCTATGTCGAGGTTATCATCAACAGCAGCAAACTACCAAAATGGCACGGTGGCGCCGGAAGTCCCGCATTCTTGTTCGTAGATGAAATAGAAATCTTATAAGATAATGATACAGCGAGATGGCTGAGAGATACCTGCCATCTCGCTTTCTTATCTTATACTAAATAACAAATATCATGATAAACAAAAACATCTTAATTCTTTCAGCCCTATGCTCCTGTTGCTCACTATGGGCGGACGAGGTTGTCGTGCGACATTATAATTACGCCGGCCCTTACGAGGTGAAGAAACCTTTCCTAGCAGATAGCCTGGATGTAAACAGTAAGAGATTCTCAGACAAGGAACTATTGAACACGACCGTTCCTTTCTGCAACCTTTCCCAAAGCGGACAAACCCTTGGCGCGGCGTCTTCCGGAGAGCTGACCTTGCCAACCTCGGCCTCTTCCTACGCGCTACATTTGGTTTCCTTCTACCTGAATAGTGACCGCTATACAAAAGGTACCTTAAGGATCAATGGCCCTGAGATTTCAGAAGTCTACGTGGATGGACAACCCATAAAACTAACCCAAGGAGAAGCCTCGTTGACCTTGGAGCCGCGACGCTATGAAATCGTAATTAAATATTTATCCGAGAGCCACAAAGAGAATGCCTTAAAAGTCTCATTCAACCCGGAAAAAGACGCGGTGGTAACCGCGACCGTCAATCCGGAGAAACGTTATACATTAAGTGATGTATTTGATGGTAAACGCATCCAATCCGCCAGCCTGTCCCCGAATGGAAAATTCATTATCGTCTCCTATCAAGAAACCTATCCCGGCGGAAAGCAGTCCTCATTTACCCAGATACTAGACAAGGCTACCGGTTCCGTATTGGTTGAGAACGGACAGAGCTTACGCTGGATGCCTAAAAGCAATCTGGCCTATTACACCCGGAAAGGGATGAAAGGCACGGAATTGGTGACCTTAGACCCTACCAGTAAAAAGGAGAACATCCTTTCCAGCCAATTGCCTGAAGGTTCTTTCAGCTTCGGGCCTACCGAAGACTATCTATTATTCTCCATACGGGAGAAAGGACCGCAAGAACGAAAAGAGATCCAAGAGATACTGGTGCCGGATGATCGCCAACCGGGATGGAGAAACCGTATGTTTATCCATAAATATGACCTGCGAACCGGATTGTTCCAACGGCTCACCTATGGACATACTTCTACTTACATCAACGATGTATCTCAAGACGGCCACTATCTGCTATTCAGTCGCAGGGAACCGAATTTAACGGAGCGCCCTTTCTCACGTACATATATATATAAGATGGATCTACGAACCATGCATGTGGATACCCTTATAAAAGGTGAGAAATTCGTAAGCCGTGCCGTTTTCTCCCCAGATGCCACCCAATTACTCGTTGACGCGTCTGGAGAGGCTTTCGATGGTATCGGATTAAAGATCAAAGAAGGACAGACATCGAATACGAGCGACGGGCAATTATTCCTATACAATATAGCAGATAAAAGTATAAAGCCGCTTACGAAAGATTTTGACCCCTCTGTCGATTCCTACGAGTGGAACGCCCTCGATAAACAAATCTATATCACGGCGAAAGATAAGGACCGTGTTCGCATGTATAGTCTAAACCCGTCCAACGGAAAGATTAAGCAACTTCAAGCCAAGGAAGATGTCATCTCCGATTACTCCATCGCCAATCAAGCTTTCGAAATGGTTTATTTCGGATTAAGCGCTTCCAATTCCCAAAGGCTTTATACCTATAACCTGAAAAACGACGCCTCTTCCTGCTTGATCGATCTCTCCAAAGAGATCTTGAGAGACGTCACTTTAGGAGAAGTGCAAGATTGGAATTTCGTTTCCGCCCAAGGGGATACGATTTACGGCCGCTTCTATCTCCCTCCTCATTTTGATGCGACCAAGAAATATCCGATGATCGTGAATTATTACGGAGGAACAACCCCTACGGCCCGGGTGATGGAGAGCCGTTATCCTTCGCATGTATACGCCGGTTTAGGGTACATCGTCTACATCATACAACCCAGTGGAGCGACTGGATTCGGCCAAGAGTTCTCCGCACGCCATGTCAACGCATGGGGTAAACTTACCGCTGACGAGATCATCGAAGGCACGAAAAAGTTCTGTGAGGAGCATCCTTTTGTCAACACGAAGAAAATCGGTTGCATGGGGGCTTCATACGGAGGTTTCATGACTCAATACCTACAAACAAAAACAGATATATTCGCGGCGGCCATGTCTCACGCGGGAATCAGCGACATCACCAGCTATTGGGGAGAAGGTTACTGGGGATATTCATACAGCTCGTTGGCTAGCGCTAACAGTTATCCATGGAATGCCCGGGATATGTACACTTTACAAAGTCCGCTGTTTAACGCAGACAAGATCAATACCCCGATCTTGTTCTTACATGGAACCGCAGACACGAATGTTCCGATTGGAGAGAGCATCCAGATGTTTACCGCATTAAAATTATTGGGTAAGCCTACAGCGTTTGTCCAGGTAGAAGGAGAAAATCACCATATATTGGATTATGACAAACGAATATTGTGGAATAACACGATTTACGCATGGTTCGCTAAGTGGTTGAAAGATCAACCGGAGTGGTGGGACGCATTATATCCTCCGAAAAGCCTATAAAAATCAAAATAGGTCACTCTATTCACATATATCTAAAGAGTATCTTTATTAGATACTCTTTTTTTATTTAAATACATTAGATAGTATTTATGAAACACCTTAGTCTCCGAAGAACTAAATCACTTTTCCGTTCAATATTTATTAATTATTATAAATATCTTAATAAATTATAGAACATACAACCTATGTAAACATCTGTTATGTCTAATAATACTATTTACAGCAAGCATTTTATTTTAATGGCTGTACGGCAAATATAAAGATATATTTGCAATAAACAAACATATTGACAATAAAAATAAACTTACACGAAACTTTGTCAATACGGATTATTTTAAGTTATATGTTAATTTAATACATTCTAGTGTTAATATATAGTATTAATATGCAAATTATTTTTAACTCAATCCCGCATCAATGCTAGGAAGTAACACCAAAGTACCTTACCCTCATGAAGTTCTTCGGAAACTAAGTCAATCGACTAAGTGGCAACAATTGATTACAACGATCTATTTATTAACAAATTAAACAAAAAGTATGTGTCTATGAAAAGGTTGACTTATCTATTACTATGCTTGTTTGCAAGTATAGCGTTCGCAACGGCTCAGACCACGAAGGTGACCGGTACGGTTATCTCGGCGGAAGACGATGGACCTATCATTGGAGCCTCTATCGTAGTAGCTGGTACTACTACCGGTACTGTAACGGATTACAACGGAGCGTTCACCTTGGATGTTCCTTCTAACGCGAAAAAGCTAATCGTTTCCTACATCGGTATGAAATCTGTGGAAGTGGCAGTAAAACCAATCATTAAAGTCACGATGGAGTCCGACTCTCAGAACTTGGATGAAGTCGTGGTTGTCGGTTACGGAACTCAAAGAAAAAAGGATGTGACGAGTGCCATATCTAAAGTAGGAGGTGAAGACTTAAGCAACTTGGCAACAGCGTCTTTCGACTCTCAATTAGCTGGACGTGCCGCTGGTGTACAGGTTACGACTCCTAGTGGCGTATTGGGAAGCGGTCCTCAATTCAAGATCCGTGGTATGAGTACGATCAGTTCTAACTCTCAGCCGTTATTCATCGTAGATGGCATGCCGATCGCCACCGGTGATAACGCCGATGGAAAAACCGGCTTAGGAATGGCTTACGCTTCTTACAACGCGATGTCTGATATTAACCCGAATGACATCGAATCCATTGAAATATTGAAAGACGGTGCGGCTACAGCTATCTATGGCTCCCGTGCGGCAAATGGAGTTGTATTGATCACAACTAAAAAAGGCTCCAAGGGACGTACTCAAGTAACTTACGATGGCTATGTAAGCGCAGCCAGCGCAGCTAAATTGCATGATCTTCTGGGAGCGAAAGATTTCGTGACTATCGCTAACGAGAAATACGAGAACTGGGGAATGAAAGGACAGGCTGTTTACGATCCGAACGGACCGGACACAAACTGGAATGATTATATTTTCCGTACAGGTTTCCAGCACAATCATAGCTTATCCGCCAGTGGTGGTACGGATAAAAGCCAATATTATGTATCATTAGGTTTCACGGAACAAGAAGGTATCATTCGCGCCAATGACTTAAACCGTTTGAGCTTAAAGGCAGATTTGACACAACAAGCGACAAAATGGTTACGCATCGGATTAAATGGCCAGATGACCCGTACCCGGGTTAATGGTGTCATGAATGACGAGAATTCATTGGGTGGCGTAGGTTTCGCCGGCACTCGTATGCTTCCAAACGTATCTGTATTCAATCCGGATGATCCTACTGGTTACAATATCGACGCTGAAAACCGTAAGACATTAGGTCGCGGAAGCAACCTTTCCTATATTGATAATGGTATCCAGAATATCGTCTGGGCATTAGACAATAACGTAAACCGTACGACCAATACCCGTGTATTAGGTGGTGGATGGGCTGAAATCACATTCATGGACGGATTGACTTTAAAGACACAAGCTGGCTTAGACATCTCGAATGTTAAAGATTTCATGGTATGGAACCCGGAATCAGGAGACGGATACGGCTATGGCGGCTTATTGGAAGAAATCAATACCACATACACGAACTGGAACTGGCAAAACGTAATCAACTTTAACCGTACATTCAATGATGTACATAATCTGACGGCGACAGCGGTACAAGAGTACACCCATCAAGAATATGAATATACGGACGCAACCGTGCAACAAATATCCGATGCTTTCTTCACCGACCATATCATTTCCAACACATTTGGTGAGAGATTCGTATCTGGAGGTAAAACGTTTATGGGATTAGCCTCCTATATGTTCCGTGCGAATTACAACTATGATAGTAAATATTATATCGGAGCCTCCGTCCGCACGGACGGCTTATCCAGCCTTCCGACAGACACTCGCTGGGGTACATTTTGGGGAGGATCAGCCGCTTGGCGTATCTCTCGCGAAAAATTCTGGAGCGAATCAACTATTAATGATTGGTTTAACGACTTACGTATCCGTGCCAGCTACGCTACAATCGGAAACTCTGACCTAGGGAATTATTTCCCTTATCTGGGAACTTACGGGGCGAAGAAAGCAGGATCGAATACAGCTATCGCTTGGAACCGTATGGGTAACAGCCAGCTTAAATGGGAAACAACCGAGACTTTCGATATCGGATTGGATGGCTCTTTCTTTAATAACCGTCTGACATTCGAGCTAGCTTATTGGCAAAAGAACTCCAAAGATTTGGTGTTGGAAGTTCCTACAGCACCTACCGCCGGTATTCCTTACAACTCATATTTTGATAATATCGGTAAGATCAAGAACTCCGGTATGGAGTTGACGGTTAACGCTACAATCATCGCTACCAAAGATTGGAACTGGCAAACTAATTTCAACTTCTCCACGGCTAAGAACACGGTGAAGAGCTTATACGGCGGAACAGACATCGTAGACAATTACACAATTATTCGTGAAGGAGAATCATATAGATCTTTATATGGATATGATTATTACGGCGTAAACGCCGCAAACGGTAATCCGATCTGGAGTAAGGCGGACGGTTCATTAGTGCAATTCGACACATTCGGCTCTTACGACTATGCGGAATATGATCCTTCCAATCCTTCGGATGTCTCCAAGGCTTCTTCCTTGGACGCTAGCGACCGTAAGGTATTAGGTTCATCTATGCCTACTTGGTACGGAGGTTGGAATAATACAGTTTCTTACAAGAATTTCGATTTAAATGTATTCTTCCGCTTCTCCGGAGGTAATAAGATCATGAACGCTTCTCGTCAAAGCGCATTGTTCAATATGGATTTCTCCAACAACGGAACAGAAATCTTAGGCCGCTGGGTTTCTCCAGAGCAACCGGGTGACGGCATGACTCCAAAAATCGGTTATGGAGATGCCTCTTCCTTATTCAATGATGGATATACGGATTCACACTTCGTAGAGAGTGGCAATTACCTAAAACTATCTACGTTAGCTTTAGGCTATACACTACCGAAGGCGGTCGTATCCAAACTGAACATGACAAAGATTCGTTTCTATGTTCAAGGACAGAATTTGCTTACTATCACAGGTTATTCCGGATTGGATCCTGAGACAAACTCTCGTTTAGGTGTAGATTGGAACGGTATGCCACAGCAACGTTCATTCACTTTTGGAGCGAACATTACATTCTAATTTCACAAACTAAGAAAAGTTACAATTATGTTATACAAGAAATTATATAAAAACATTTCAGTAGTAGCGCTAGGGACAGCCCTATTCTCGCTACCCGTGTTCACCGCCTGCGAAAGCGACGTCGTAGACCTTGAACCTGTTGACAAATTCTCTGAGCTTACGGCATACGGGACAGAAGAACGTTGCGAGTTAGCCGTAGTCGGAGCTTATGATGCCGCACAATGTGGTATGTATATAAATCCGGATGATTATGGCTGGGCACGCGGCTATCCTTTTGGAGCGGCCAGTATATTGCAAGGCGAAATGCGCGGTGAAGATATGAATCTAACCGCCCAATTCTATGATTATACGCATTCCGCAACCTATAACTTGACTACCGCTAATAACGTGGCGATGTGGGAAACCTCTTTCGAGGCTATTAACCGCTATAATACGGTATACGCAGGTATAGAAGGCGCGGTAGCTGCGGGTGTCATAACCGAAGAGAAAGGGAATCAGTACAAAGGAGAATGCCTGTTCTTACGTGCGTTAACCTATCACAACTTGATGATTCATTATGCCTTGCCCTACAACGTAGAAGGTAACAATAACTACGGTATGCCTATTTACACGAAAGCCGTAAACGACCCCAGCCAACTCGCTGAGCAACAAAGCATAGGCCGTTCTACCGTTAAGGAGACTTACGATCAGATATTAAGCGACCTGAATAATGCGGAAAGCATGCTTCCGGACATTATCGATGCCGATAAGATCGGACGTGCAAGCAAAGGTGCCGCCATCGCATTGAAAACGCGCGTATATTTGCATATGCGTGATTGGAACAATGTAGTTACTGAAGCTAAGAAACTGGAAGGCGGACGTTTCATTCTGGAAACCAATCCTGCCACTCCTTTCGTTTCTTACAAAGACAATCAAGAATCTATATTCTCCATTCCGAATGACTCTCAAGATAACGCATCTGTAAATGGAGCTATGTCCGCTATGATGTCTGCCCGTGAAGGTGGCCGTGCGATGTGCCCGACATCCCCTACCCTTTACAACTCCAAATTCTGGAAAGGGGATGACAAGCGTCGTAACCTCGTCCTTTATCGTGCGTCTGACGATTATTACTTCTGTGATAAATACCAGAATCCCCAAACACGTGAAGAGTACGCCCCGATCCTGCGCTATGCCGAGGTATTGCTAAACGAGGCCGAGGCTGCCGCACGTGCGGGAGACAAGACTCTCGCATTGGAGAAATTGAATCAAGTAAGAGACCGTTCTTTGGCCGACCCCGCTACACAAACGTATAAGGCTGGCGATTTCGCCAACACGAAAGCGCTGGTAGAAGCTATCCTTTGGGAACGTCGCATTGAGTTCCAAGGTGAAGGTCGCCGTTGGGAAGACATTCATCGTTTAGCGGCTGACGACTTGCTGCCGTCCGGTGGTATTCCCGCAAAGATCGAATACAACAATGTGAAGAACCAAGGCGCATTCGTTGTTGGTGGAGAAGTGAAAGCAGAATGGTTCGGCAACAGCAAACAGTTCATCCCCTACACAGATAAACGCTTTATTTGGCCGATCCCATTGAATGATATATTAAGAAACCCCACGCTAGCCGCACAACAGAACGCAGGCTGGTAGAATATAGACACACTCTTATTTTTTACTATGCAGGGGACATGAGAGGGCGAGACCGGGAGGTTCCGCCCTCTTTTCTTTTAAAACGTATTGACATAATAATTCACGGGAAATCATTATCTTTGCACTCTCTAAAAGAGGCTTATTCGTTATTTCGTGATAAATACTAATAAATCAACGATATGATTCTATTCTTTCAATCTTCAACAAAGACGGTGCTGGCTGTAGAGGCCGCGCACGCTTTCTCTCCTGAAGACACTCAAAAACTGGTTTGGTTGTTTAGCGAGGCAACTCCTGTTCAATCAGAAACATTGGAAGGCTGGTACGTAGGGCCACGCCGGGAAATGATTACCCCGTGGAGTACGAACGCCGTTGAAATTACCCAGAATATGGGCCTGACCGGTATTTCCCGTATTGAGGAATATTTTCCTGTTTCTTCTGGCGACGCGGATCACGATCCGATGTTGCAACGTATCTACAATGGCTTGAATCAGGAGATCTTCATGATCAGTAAAAAACCGGATCCTATTGTCTATATTGAGGATTTGGAAGTGTACAACCAACAAGAGGGCTTGGCTCTAAGCCAAGAGGAGATCGCTTACTTGAACGAGGTAAGCCAGAAGTTGGGACGTAAGTTGACCGATAGCGAGGTGTTCGGTTTCTCTCAAGTAAACTCGGAACACTGCCGCCATAAAATATTCGGAGGTGTATTCATCATCGACGGCGAGGAAAAAGAAAGTTCCTTGTTCAACTTGATCAAGAAGACTTCCGCCGAGAACCCTAATAAATTGGTTTCCGCTTATAAAGATAACGTAGCGTTCAATGAAGGCCCGACGGTAGAGCAATTCGCTCCCCTATCCGGTGACAAACCTGATTTCTTCGCCGTAAAAGATATCAAGACGGTTATCTCCTTGAAAGCCGAGACGCATAACTTCCCGACAACCGTTGAACCGTTCAACGGTGCCGCTACCGGAACAGGTGGTGAGATCCGTGACCGTCTGGGCGGTGGTAAGGCATCCTTGCCGATAGCGGGAACAGCTGTCTACATGACTTCTTACCCGCGTACGGAAGGCGCTCGCGAATGGGAGAAAATCTTAGACCCCCGTCCTTGGTTATACCAGACTCCGGAGCAGATCTTGATCAAGGCTTCCAACGGTGCTTCCGATTTCGGTAATAAATTTGGGCAGCCGCTTATCTGTGGTTCTTTATTGACTTTCGAGCACACGGAGAACGATAAGAAATACGCG
>ERZ791720.956-NODE-956-length-11668-cov-2.45303_pt1 | contig 11668 bp, 9 predicted proteins | sample MGYA00510048_ERZ791720 | MGnify/ENA primary metagenome ERZ791720 (study PRJEB30046, sample SAMN00715142) | human gut metagenome | study: EMG produced TPA metagenomics assembly of the A metagenome-wide association study of gut microbiota in type 2... | reverse complement strand
GCCCCCCACCCTAGCAGATCCCACGCACAAACGGATCACGGCAGAGATCAACCAACCCAAGATCAACGGATGAACGGGCAATTGCTCCAGACTTGTCGCCAGCTCATTGCTTACCCCGCTATCCTCCATGATCTGCTTGAAGATACCGGAACCCGCGATGATCAAAAGGATCATAGAGATATCTTTCACGGCCTCCCCATAGACTGCCATAACCGACTTGATACTACGTCCCTGCCGGATGCCCAGCGTATATGTAGCGAACAACAAGGCGATCAGCATTACAATGGAAGGAGCACCAATAAAAGAGACTATCCCGCTCGCCATCTCGCCCATATCCTTAAAGCAATAAGGAATAACCGTCACGATAATCAGTAAAAAGACAGGCAACGTAGCGCTGATAAAACTATTCGCCTTGCCCGGCATGCTATATCTCCCGCTATCCTCTTTCTGCTCGAACAACGTGACCGGACCGGATTTTATATGTTTCAACCGACTGCCGAACACCGGCCCGGCGATAATGATAGCCGGAATCGCCAAACATAAACCGTAGATCAGCGTAAGGCCGATATTCGCGTTGAATTGTACCACCAAGGCTACCGGAGACGGATGCGGGGGCAGGAATCCATGCGTCACGACCAGCGCCGCCAACATCGGCAACCCGATATAGACCGCCGGAAGCTTGTATTTATACACGATCGAGAAGATCAATGGCACCAACAACACAAATCCGATCCCATAAAATAACGGAATACCCACGACAAAACCTGTCACCATCAGCCCCCATTGTATATGCTTAGTACCAAAAAGTGACACCATCACGGAAGCGATCTTCTGTGCCGCTCCGCTCTCGGCCACCAACTTGCCTAGCATAGCGCCTAATACGATAATCAACGTCAACCCACCCAAGATACTCCCGATACCGTTATTCACCGAGTCCGGCAGCTTCTCCAACGGAATGCCCAAAGCGATGCCCGCCAAGATAGAGGAGATCAGAAACGCAATGAAAGCATCCACCTTAAAGTAGGATATCAAGACAATCAATAAGGCCAAACAAAGTACGACAATGATAAATGACATGTTTTTTCGCTGTATTAGTTTATAATCCGTAAACGGGATACAAAGAAAACATTTATTTCCGAACTACCCCTTTTTACGATAACTAATTACCGCTAACAGATTAAAAAAAACAGCAAATAGACAGACAATCACGAAATGTCCCCGTAAATCGGCAAAGCCGCTCCCCTTTAAATAGACCATACGCATCACCTCCACGAAATAACGCACCGGGTTCGCCAGCGTGATCTTCTGCGCCCATTCCGGCATACTGCTGATCGGCGTGAACAATCCGCTTAGCAAGGCGAAAATGATCAAGAAGAAAAACGCCGTAAGCATCGCTTGTTGCTGTGTGGACGAGAAGGAGGAGATCGCCAAGCCAAATCCCGTAAAAGCGATCAAATATACGGCGGCAAACAAATAGATCACCCCGAAACTCCCCTCCGGCACCAAGCCGTAGATCAGCCAAGCGATGAGGATCGCCACCGTCAGCAGGACAAAGCCTATCACCCAGAAAGGGATCAGCTTCGACAGCAGGAACAGGGACTTGGGTACGGGCGAGACGTTTATCTGCTCGATCGTCCCTTTCTCCTTCTCGCTCACGATATTCAAGGCGGAGATCGATCCCCCGATAATCGTCAGCAAGAATACCATGATGCCGGGAACCATATAGATCTTGTAACTCAAGTGGGGATTAAACAGGTTAATCGAAGCCACTCCCCTGCCCGATCCCATAGAGGCGAAGCCTTTCTCCCTATTGAAATCCTGTATAATCGAGGAGAGGTAGGAGCTACCCAAGCCGCCCTTGGTTCCGTTCACGGCGTTAGCGGCGATCATCACGTCCGCCCTGCCCTCCTTCCCCAAGTCCCGCTCGAAATCAGAGGGGATTTCCAGAATGATATCGGACTCATTGCTCTCCACCGAGGTCAGCGCCTCGTCGTAACGATCCGACCGGTCTGTCAGGCGGAAATATCCGGAGGATAGTACCTTATCTACCAATTGCATGGAGGTGACGGAATGATCGTTGTCCACGATGCTAAGGTTAATATTTCGCATCTCGAAATTAGCGGCGAAAGGCAAGATGATCAACTGCATGATCGGGATGATGAAGATAATCTTCGGCATGAACCGGTCCCGACGGATCTGCTTGAACTCTTTCTCTAACAAATATCGTAACATAGCTTATAATCGTATTTTAAAACGTTTCACACTCAAGAATACCAGCACGACCGCCATGAACGACAGTATCCCGATCTCCTTCAAGATCGACACGGCGGGAAGCCCCTTGATCATCACGTCCTTCACGGCGATGATATACCATTTGGCCGGAACGATATGGGAGAACCATCGCAGGATATCCGGCATATTTTCGATCGGGAACATCATGCCGCTCAACAACATGATCGGAAGCATCAAGGCGATACCGCTGATCAACATAGCCGCCTGCTGGGTATCGGCTACCGTGGAGATCAGCAGGCCCAGACAGAGGGATACGATCGCGTACAGGATGGACACGGAAACCAGCAACAGCAGGCTGCCTTTTATCGGAACGTCCAGCAGGAAATAGGATAGCAGCAAGATCGTAGCGATATTCACCATACTCAGCAATAGGTATGGGATCGCCTTGGCCAGAATGATGTAGATGGGTTTCAACGGGGAGACCAGCAGGACTTCCATCGTTCCCATCTCCTTCTCTTTCACGATGCCGATCGAGGTCATCATGGCGCATATAAGGATCAAGATCAAACCCATTACGCCGGGCACGAAGTTGTAGGCGCCTTTCATTTGAGGGTTGTAGAGCAAAGTGGTAACCGGGGTCACGGCTTTACTCTCAACCGCCGACTCGCCTTTCAACTGTTCCGCGATGATCGCCGAGCAATAGGCGATTAGCTGCGTGGCCTCGTTCGGATCGGTAGCGTCCGCCAAGACTTGTACTTGGGCATCGGCCGTGGAAGCGTACCCGGGGGGGAAGACAACTACGACGTATACCTTTCCTTGCCGAAACAAGGCCCCGGCATCCTCATAGCTATCGACGGTCGTATACAGCTCGAAGTACTCGCTGGCATTCAAGCGGTCGGCCATCTTCAGTGTCAGCTCATCCCGGCTTTGGTCGAAAATAGCGATCGGCACCCGCTTGATCTCGGTCGTGATGGCATATCCGAACAAGATGATCAGGATGACGGGCATGAGCAAGAGGATCATTGTCGTGCGTGCGTCCCTGAAAATGTGATAGAACTCCTTTCTAACAAAGGATATGAATTGTTTCATCGTTTATTCTCCTCTCGTTGCTTTTCGAGCCAAGGCGTGGAAGACTTGGTTCATATTCGTTGTCTTAAAATCCCGCTTCAAGGCGGAGGGACTGTCTAACGCTTCGATCTTTCCGTCTACCATGATGGAGACACGGTTACAATACTCCGCCTCATCCATATAATGGGTGGTGACGAAGATCGTGATCCCCCGGGCGGCGGCCTCATAGATCAACTCCCAGAACTGGCGGCGGGTGACGGGATCGACACCTCCGGTAGGCTCATCCAAGAAAACGATCTTGGGCTCATGGATGATCGCCACGGAGAAGGATAGCTTCTGCTTCCAGCCCAAGGGCAGGGAATCGACCAAGGTGTTCCGCTCCTTTTCCAGCCCGAGGATATCCAGCAACTCATGTTTTTTCGGGGACAGCTGCCGTTTAGACAAGCCGTAGATACCGCCGAAGAGACGGATATTCTCCCATACCTTTAGATCGCCGTATAGGGAGAATTTCTGGCTCATGTATCCGATATTCCGTTTGATGGACTCGCTCTCCCGGTAGACATCGAAACCGGCTACCCGGGCCTCGCCGGATGTCGGGACCGACAGGCCGCAGAGCATACGCATGGCGGTGGTCTTCCCTGCCCCGTTTGCCCCGAGGAAGCCGAATATCTCGCCCGGCTCCACCTCGAAACTGATATGATCGACGGCGGTGAAGGTGCCGAAACGTTTGGTCAGTTGTTTTACTTCTATCGCTTTCATTTTTTATCCTTATTTCATAATTACAATGCCGCATTTCCCCTCTCTTACAAGGCCATGAAACAATCCTCAACGCTTGGCTCAAGGCGTTCGATGCTTACATCTGCGTAACCTTTGCCTTTCAGATATTCCTGTAATCGCCTCATGACATCCTCCCCATCCCTCCTCAACGTAAGATGATGAGCATCTCCAAAAGCGAAACACGAGTTTGTATCCGGGAACTCCCGCAAGTCTCCCAACAACTTATACATCGACGCGCATCGCACCGCGTATAGCCGCCTATCGAATGAGGTACGGATACCTACCGGCGTATTGATAGATAGGCATTCCCCAGAACGCACCAAAGCGATACGGTCGCAACGGGAGGCCTCATCCATATAAGGCGTAGAGACAAGTATCGTAATGCCTTGCCGTTTCAGACGATCCAGCATATCCCAGAACTCAGAGCGGGAGACAGGATCGACCCCCGTCGTAGGCTCATCCAAGAACAAGACATCCGGACGATGGATCAAGGCGCAACTCAAAGCCAGCTTCTGCTTCATACCACCGGACAGCTTCCCCGCCCGCCGATGCTTGAACGGCTCTATCTGACTATAGATATCCCGTACCAGATCGTAGTTCTCCTCGATCGTCGTATTGAAGACCGTAGCGAAGAAGTTCAGGTTCTCCTCTACCGTCAGGTCTTGGTAGAGCGAGAAGCGGCCGGGCATATACCCTACCCGCCGGCGGATCTCCTTCAAGTCTTTCACCACGTCCAAGCCGCAGACAGAGGCGGTACCGCTATCGGCCAGCAACAACGTGGTCAGGATACGGAACAGGGTGGTCTTTCCCGCCCCATCCGGACCGATTAACCCGAACAACTCACCCGAGCCGATCTCCAGCGACAGATCCCGCAAGGCCTCGACATCGCCATAACGCTTGGTGATATGATTTATATGAATCTCGTTATTCATATTTAATCTCCCCATATTGCCCGATCTTCAGATAACCATCGTTGCGGACGGCGATCTTGATGGCATATACCAAATTAGCCCGTTCGTCCTTCGTCTGGATACCTTTCGGGGTAAACTCGGATTTATCGGAGATCCACGTGATCGTACCGGGGTATTCCCGGCGATCATTCCCATAGTCGGCGAAGACCTTGAGAGATTGCCCTAATTTCAGGTGGGATAACTGATCCGCCGTCACATAGGCACGGAGATAAAGCAAGTCCGTATCGGCGATCTTGTAAAGCGGTTTGCCTGCCGCCGTCACCTCTCCCGGCTCGGCGTATTTCACCAATACCGTACCGGTCTGGGGATTGAGGATACGGCTTTTCATCAGTTGATCATCCAATTGCATGATCTGGTATTGCAGGCCCTCCGCCTCGGCGTCGGCACCTCCCGTCGTCTTGCTTAAGGAGGAGTATTGGGCATCCAGTTGTTTCTGGAGATATTTGATGTTATTCACGATATCGTCCAGTTGCTTTTGGTTACCCGCTTTCGCACGCACCAAGTTTTCCTGTCGCTGTTGCTCGGTTTTAGCCGTGGCGATTTGTTGTTCCAAGACAGCGATCTGCTTACGGATATCCGGCTTGCGAATATCTACCGAGCGAAGGCTGGCAGAGAGTTGCATCTTCCGCAGAAAAAGCTGGGTGCTATCCACGTAACCCACGATGGCGCCGGCATCCAAGCGATCGCCCTCCTCGATATTCAGCTCCATGATCTTTCCGTTGGCTTCCGAAGATACCAAGATCTCGGTTGCCTCAAAGGTACCGGAAGCGTCAAAATCATTGTCTGTATTACCGCAAGCCGTCCATAGAAGGCTGCATAAGCTGATAAAAATCAAATGTCTCATAAATCAATTGTATTTGTCATACTCTATTTAATTCGTTGTATACATATAATTATAAATGGTCATCAAGCGCTGTACACGGTGCGCCGCGGCGGTTTGCCGGGCCATGTCCTCGGCGTTGATCTCCCGGATTAGGTCCGTGACAGAAATCACGCCATTCTCCAGCTTCACCTCCGCCGCCTGCTTGATGCTTGTTCTCAGACGGATGATATCGTCATCGGCACGCATCAGGTCCGTCATTTTCTTTATCTCCGTGTTTTGCTGCAAAAGTTGCAGGCGGGTATTGAATAAGAAGGTCTCCCGTTGCACATCGATCTGGCGACGGCTTACCTCGATCTTCCTCCGGTCGTTCTTCAGCGTGTACAACTTCCCCAGATTCCAAGAAAGACGGACACCGGCCACATAATAAGGCTCGAAACTATCCTCCAGCATGTTCAAGCCCGGCCGTCCGTAACCACCTTGTACGAAAGCTCCGATACGAGGCATCAAGCCCGCCGTTACCTGCTTGTTTTGCGTCTCAATCCATTCGCTCTTAGCATCCAAGGCCCGTAATTCCGGACGGTTGATTTGCGTGGACAATGAACGCTCGGGTGACTCCGGAGTCTTCAAGACGACTTGATCCGTCAACGGTTTATTGATAAAGGTCGCCAACATCTGCCGATATACCGTGCGAGACGCTCTTAGCTCAATCTCATTTTGGCGGGCATTCAGCAGTTCCACTTCCATACTTTCCAGATCCGATTGATTCGCCACGCCATTGTCCATCATCGCCTTGATACGCTCGATATTGACCTGCAACTCCTTTTGAAGCAAAGCGTTCTGACGTATTAACTCGTCTTGCAGCAGGCAACCGAAGTAGATTTGATTCACCCGGTCGTTCAGCGCATACAACTCACTTTCCAATTGCTCCCGGTTGGCGATCGCCTCGGCACGAGTCAAGGCACGGGCCGAACGGGTGCTACCGCCGTCCCAAATCGTCTGGTCCACCTGCGCCACGACTTGATACTGATCCTTGCTCAAGCTAGGGATCTCAAAACCGGGAAGAAGCGAGGAGATCTTATCGCCATCCAAAGGCAACTTCGTCACGTCGCTCTGATAGCTTGCCTTACCGCTTACCGAAAGCTGGGGAAGCCAAGCCTTGCCCACATTACTCAAGCTATAACGTTCCGTCTGATCGATCAAACCCATTTGATGAATCTGCGGATAATTCGCCCTCGCCCACTCGTAACATTGGGTGATCGTGACCGATTCCTGTCCGCCAACCCTTCCGGCATAACCCAACAGGCTAATTAACAATAATACATATACACCTCTCATATACTCTATGATATGTTTATTAAATTGAACAAATCCATCATCTGGCATCCGGGACCATCAGCTGGGTTATTACCTCGACGATCAAATCCCTGCGCCTATCCATATATTTCACACCCCGCCCCATATCGTTATCCAAAAAAGCCGCCGCTAGTGGCTTGCGGATCAACAACGGGAAGACCACTAGGCTCACCAAGGTCGAAACCAAATCTATGACAGGCATCTTCCGTAGAAGCCCCTTGTCCATCTCCTCCTCTATCTGACGACGAAGACGCAAGATGGGCTGTATTTTTTTCGGATCTTTCAGCACGGTCTGGAATAAACGTTCCGGATCTCTGTTTAACTCGCCCACCACAAAATTCGGGAACATCGGGTTCGCACGAACAATTCCCATATACAGATCAACGATCACCGGCATTTTCTCCAGCATCGTACTCTTCTCATCCAAAACCCGATCGATGTTCGGCAACAATGAAGAAAGCAATTGCCCGAAAATAGCGTCGAACAGAATCTCTTTCGTCCTATAATAATAATGTAAGGCCGTCCTGCCAATACCCACTTCTGCCGCCACGTCACTCATGGTAGCCGCCTCGTACCCCTTTCGGACAAACACTCGCTTCGCCGCTTCTATGATGCGAGGCTCCATCTCATTCATGTCTTTCGCTTCCATAATTAAATGTTATTTTTTGTTTTGTCACTATCGTTTGTCATTATAGTTTGACATATGCGTCAAAAGTAGTATAAAAAAATTACATAGCAAGTAAAACCTAAGTTTTCTTGCTATGTAATCCTTCTTAAATAATTATTGGATCGTGCGAGCCTCAACTCCTTCGGTCGTAATCTCCACAGGATTGATCAATCCCTCCTCGTTAAATGTCATCTTCTCAATACAAGTCTCCCGGTGGTCACGTGTCTTGACCCCGGCCGGCCGGCGATGGTACACGATGTAGTAATCTTCCGAATTCGGCACATGCATGATCGAGTGGTGACCCGCTCCGTTGGCGATATCGAAATTTTGCCGCAAGACCTCCCCGATACGATTGAACGGGCCAAAAGGAGAATCGGAGATGGCGTAAGCGACCTTGTAATCCGGTCCGGTCCAACCACCCTCACTCCACATGAAGTAATATTTACCATTCTTCTTAAACATAAACGGGCCTTCCACGTAATCCTTGGGAGTTACCTCTTTATAAATCATTCCGTCCTCGAACGGTATAAGTCCGGTAAAGTCTTTATTCAAGCGTACCATGTTGCAGTGTTTCCAACCACCGTAATACATATAATACTCATCATTGTCAGCGTCGTGGAAAACAAACTGGTCGATCGGCTGCGCCCCGTTCACGATCTCGTTGATCAGCGGCTTACCCAGCAAATCCTTATAAGGCCCTTCCGGACGATCGCTCACGGCAACACCGATGCCTCCGATTTCTCCCTCGTGCACGTCATTCGCCCCAAAGAAAAGATAATACTTACCGTCCTTGTTGATTACCGAAGGAGCCCACATAGCGATCTTCGCCCATTTCACCTCTGCCGTATCAAGAATGGCGGTATGCTTGGTCCAATTCACCAAATCCTTGGAAGAGAAGCAATCGAAGAAGGTTTGCTTCTCATATAAATCACTCGTAGTCGGGTAAATCCAATAGGTATCCCCGTAAATAATTCCCTCCGGATCGGCGTACCAACCCTCGAATACAGGATTACCACTCTTCGCTACCTCTTCGCTTGGAGCCTGTTTAGGACCGCCGCAGGACATCAAGGCACCGGCCATCAATACTGTGTAAAACAGGCTTTTCTTTCCGTTTATCATCAATAGTAGATTATTTATTAGTAAATCAAATAGTATCTTTTAATTATTCGAGTTCTCCATGTTCTTCGCCAAACCACCTTCCGAGGTCTCCTTATAAAGACTGGGCAAATCATTACCTGTCTGGCGCATCACCTCAACCACCTGATCAAAACTTACCCGGTGTTTTCCGTCGGAGAAGTTCGAGAACGTATTCGCGTCAAGCGCACGGGCAGCAGCAAAAGCGTTTCGCTCGATACAAGGGATTTGTACCAAGCCACAAACAGGATCGCAAGTCAATCCCAAGTGATGCTCCAATCCCATCTCGGCGGCATACTCGATCTGCGCGGGCGACCCCCCCAGCCATAGCGCAAGCCACGCCAACCTCACCTTGGCAACCTACCTCTGCCCCCGATACGGAGGCATTCGTACGCACCACATTTCCAAACAAGCCTGCCGTAGCCAACGCACGCAATATACGGGAATCACGGAACTCACGCGTCTCCTTCAAGTGATAAAGGACCGCAGGCATTACACCGCAAGAACCACAAGTCGGAGCGGTCACGATCTTCCCACCGCACGCGTTCTCCTCAGACACCGCCAAGGCATAGGCATACACCATTCCCCGGCTCTTGATACTGCTGCCATAACCTTTCGCACGGATCATATAATCGGAAGCCTTACGACGAATGCCCAAACCTCCCGGCAAGATGCCTTCCGCTTCCAGGCCACGACGAACCGCATCCTGCATCACTTCCCATACCTCAGCCAGATAATCCCAGATAGAAGGGCCTTCGTGCTGCTCGACATATTCCCAATAGGAATGGCCAGTCTTCTCACACCAAGCCTGTATCTCCTTGATCGTATGCATATCGTATACTTGCTCCGTCCTCAACTCATTGAAAGACTCGTTCGCCAAGGTTCCCCCGCCGATACTATATACGGTCCACGTATCCAGCTCCTCGCCACTCTCATTATACGACTCGAACAACATCCCGTTCGGGTGGAACGGCAAGAAAGTCTTGGGTTCCCAAGTAATATTTGTCTTCGCGACCGGCTGTAATACCTCAAGAATAGCTGCGTCCGTCATATGGCCTTTTCCCGTAGCCGCCAGACTACCATATAAGGTTACGTTAAAACGAACAGCGCCCCGGTTACGTTCCAAGAACATTTGTGCCGCACGCATCGGCCCCATAGTATGACTACTTGAAGGGCCATGACCCATCCGGTATATTTGTTTGATTGATTCCATCTTTCTTCGATCTAAGTTTTCTTGTTTCTATACTTTAAGGAAAATATTATGTTTATAAAACGCATACAAAAGTACATAAATTACCGATACATTGCACATGGCAATGAGCACCGGATAATAATTTCCTAAATATTGCTGGGTTCCGAAAAACAAGGATTCGCCGATACACCTAAAACTTACCACGTTAGTGAGCATATAAGCCAGTATTGAATTCATGCCATACACTTTCAGCCAAGTCGTATACTTTCGATGCCCTTTATAGTCGATCCAATAATAGAACAACCCCATAAGCAAGAAACAGTACCCACTGCTCACCAATACCATCGAACTAGTCCACAGTTTCTTAATAACGGGAAGCTCGATACCCCAAAGCCATCCGGCGATAACCATACCCAGACCAATACCGAATAACATCCGTAATTTGAGCCGCTCGGAATATAATTTGTTCTTTAGGATATATCCGGCGAACAACCCGGTCAACACGGTTACCCCGAAATTCAAGCTGCTCAGTATCCATGTATAACGATACCAAGTAGCGAAGATCACCTCCCCGTTCTCCACCGTCGCCCCATCCCGGAAACGTCCCAGTACGGTGCGGTCGATCCATTCGGCCAAATTACTATCCGGTGTGTACGAACCTCCCCCATAGTTACCGACCGTAATAAACTCCATCGCTCCCCAAAAGATTAATAAAAGAGATGCCGCTATACCGATCTGTACCCGTATCCTTACATGCAAGAATAACAAGGAAGCAATCAAATACCCCATAGCGATCGACTGCAAAGTATTTGAATACAGATAAACCCGGTCCGGGTCCAAAGCCAATAAATTACCTTGGCACATCATACCGAAGACCCAAAGCAGTAGCACCCGTTTCCCGATCCGCCGATATACCGCCATCTTATCGGGCATATCCTTATAACGAGACAAAGAGAAAGGCATAGAAACTCCCGCCATGAATAAGAATAAGGGCATCACGAGATCCCACGTAGAGAATCCCTCCCATTCCACATGCGAGAATCCCCACATAAAAGAATTAAACCAAGGCATATCGATCGCATGGGCCAGCGGATGCAACACCATCTCCAACACCACTAAGCAAAAAAGGTCGAAGCCACGGAGTACGTCCAATGACTCCAACCGATTTAATTTCTTCTTCTCCATCCGTCTATTATACTTTCAAGAAAATACGTTGGCGATATAAGAAATACAAGAATCCCCAACAAACAGCGATATATGCGATAGCGCTAACCAAAGGCTGGGCGGTCTCGGGCATCAATTTCGCCAACCCTCCGAATATAGCCTCGGAAGTATAGGAGAAACGGATGAAACGCTGTGCCAAATAGATCGTAATAGAGTTCATGCCGATCACGGTAAAAAACAAGGTCCATTTACGCCACCCCAATACATCTATGATATAGAAGAACACG
>ERZ791720.934-NODE-934-length-11865-cov-3.26249_pt1 | contig 11865 bp, 5 predicted proteins | sample MGYA00510048_ERZ791720 | MGnify/ENA primary metagenome ERZ791720 (study PRJEB30046, sample SAMN00715142) | human gut metagenome | study: EMG produced TPA metagenomics assembly of the A metagenome-wide association study of gut microbiota in type 2... | reverse complement strand
ATATATCGGCATTTACCAACTTATGAAAAGATAATCAGAAATTTAGTAAGTTTTTATGGTAAAAATTTTTTCGGTCAGTGCGTTATACCGATTGTTATGGCAATTGTCAACAAGGTTTATTTTGACAGAAGAAAAGATATTTTCGTGAATTAAATTATGTTGAGAATTTTATAACCTAAAATTCAAGCACGCCGCAGTTTTTCTCACTTGAAACTGCGGCGTGCTTTTAAGTTAAATGCTTTAGTACTTTTAAGTACTATAAAATCATTATATCACCCATTTATGATAAAGTCAATAGTACCGATAGATACTATGCAGGGTGATAATATGTATTTTAAAAGACTGCGTGATTTGCGAGAAGATCATGATATGAAACAAAGTGAAGTTGCCGAATATTTAGGAATTCAGCAGACGGTCTATTCACGCTACGAAAGAGGATTTCAGTCAATTCCTGTTGAGCATTTAATTAAACTGGCTGATTTGTACAAAGTTTCCACAGATTACATTCTCGGCAGAAAATAGTTACAAATTAAAAATTAAAGTCGGGCAGCAGATTTTCAATGCAAAATTTCTGTTTCCCGACTTTTCTATTTGTGATACGGCGAGTCGCCATTCCCTGTTCGTGTAAACAGTATATTATTGAAAAAACATATTATGCCCGAGCGAAAGTTTTTTAAAATTGAAAGTTGAAAATGGAAAATTGAAAATTGCGGTCGGACAGACAGTTTGCAAACGAAAAAATACACGGTATGTACCATTTGGCACATACCGTGGTTTTTTTATACATTATATGTTTTCAGTTAAATCAGAAGTCCATAATTTCATCGTCTTCAAGAGCAACGATAACATCGTCTGTATCGTCATTCTCAACGATTTCTGCCTCAGAATTACTCTCAAGCTGAACATCTGCATATCTCTGCATACCTGTACCTGCAGGGATAATCTTACCGAGGATAACATTCTCTTTAAGACCGACGAGCGGATCAACCTTACCCTTGATAGCGGCATCTGTAAGAACTCTTGTTGTTTCCTGGAATGATGCGGCTGAAAGGAAGCTGTCTGTTGCAAGAGCTGCCTTTGTGATACCGAGGAGGAGCTGAGTGAATGTTGCCTCACGAAGACCTTCTTCGCCGTTGGCAATACGCTTTTTAATCTGCTCATTCTCGTAAAGAACTTCGTTCTTGTCGTAGGTCTGACCTGACATAAAGCCTGTGTCGCCTGCGTCCTCAACCTTAACCTTACGCATCATCTGACGAACGATAACCTCAATGTGCTTATCGTTGATTTCAACACCCTGTAAACGGTAGGTACTCTGTACTTCCGAAATAAGGTAGTTCATGACTGCCTCGGGTCCGAGAATATCGAGTATATCGTGCGGATTAACAGCACCGTCGGTAATCTTGTCACCCTTTTTGATGTGGTCGCCGTCAAATACCTTTACACGGAAACCGAAAGGAATGAGGTAAGCTCTTTCTTCGCCTGTTTCCTTGTTAAAGATAACAGCGTGCTTTGCGTTTTTGATTTCTTCAAAACGAACATCACCGTCGATTTCACTGATGATTGCAAGGCTCTTTGGTTTACGAGCCTCGAAAAGCTCTTCAACTCTCGGAAGACCCTGTGTGATATCTTCGGCAGATGCAACACCGCCGGTATGGAATGTTCTCATTGTAAGCTGTGTACCGGGCTCACCGATTGACTGAGCGGCAATAATACCGACAGCCTCACCGACAGTAACAGGCTGACGGTTGGCAAGGTTAGAACCGTAGCACTTACGGCAAGCGCCGTGTTTTGCACGACATTCAAGTACCGAACGAATCTTGATGTGGTCAACACCCGAATTAACGATGATGTCAGCCTCTTTGTCGCCCATCATAACATCCTTTGAAACAAGAACATTACCGTTAGAATCGCAGAAATCATCAAGAAGATATCTTCCGATAAGACGCTCGTGGAGTCCCTCGATAACATTCGATTCGCCTGCTTTGATGTCAAAGATTTCAAGACCTTCTGTAGTACCGCAGTCCTCTTCACGGATAATAACTTCCTGTGATACATCAACAAGACGGCGGGTAAGGTAACCTGAGTCGGCTGTACGAAGAGCTGTATCGGCAAGACCTTTACGAGCACCACGAGATGAAATAAAGTACTCCAAGATGTTAAGGCCTTCACGGTAGTTAGCTCTGATAGGAATTTCGATTGTTTTACCTGATGTATTGGCGATAAGACCACGCATACCTGCAAGCTGTCTGATCTGGCTCATACTACCACGGGCACCTGAGTCAGCCATCATGAAGATTGGGTTGTAGCGGTCAAGGTTTTTCTGGAGGGCATCGGTTACATCGTTAGTAGCCTTTTCCCAGATACGAAGAACTTCTTCGTAACGCTCCTCGTTTGAACGAAGACCCATCATAAACTCATCACGAATAACATCAACTTCCTTCTCTGCCTCGGCAATAATCGCCTTCTTCTGAGGAGGAATAACTGCGTCACAAACGGCAACGGTAATAGCACCCTTTGTAGAATACTTATAGCCCTGTGCCTTAATGTGGTCAAGAACAACGCTTGTTCTTACGGGACCGTGAATTTTGATACATTTATCAATAATCTTCTTAAGACCCGATTTACCAACGAGGAAGTCAACCTCAAACTTGAATCTGTTTTCGGGGATACTTCTGTCAATAAAGCCGAGATCCTGAGGAATAGGATTGTTAAAGATAATCTTACCGATTGTTGTGTCTACAATACCGGATTCGATTTTTCCGTCAATTTCAAGCTCACGGCGAACCTTGATTTTTGAGTGAAGCTCGATGACGCCTGTCTGATAAGCCATCATAACTTCATCAACATCACGGAATACCTTTCCTTCGCCTCTCTCACCGTCCTTATCAAGTGTAAGGTAGTAAGAACCGAGGATCATATCCTGTGTAGGAACTGTAACAGGCTGACCGTCAGAAGGCTTGAGAAGGTTGCCTGCTGCGAGCATAAGGAATCTTGCTTCTGCCTGTGCCTCTGCCGAAAGAGGTACATGGACAGCCATCTGGTCACCGTCAAAGTCAGCGTTGTATGCTGTACAAGCGAGCGGATGAAGTTTAAGAGCACGACCTTCAACAAGAACAGGCTCAAATGCCTGAATACCAAGACGGTGAAGTGTCGGAGCACGGTTGAGGAGAACGGGGTGTCCCTTGATTACAACTTCAAGTGCGTCCCAAACATTGTCCTTTGCACGCTCAACAGCTTTTCTTGCTGATTTGATATTCTGCTCTGCTTTAGTTTCAACAAGGCGTTTCATAACGAACGGCTTGAAGAGTTCAAGTGCCATTTCCTTAGGAAGACCGCACTGATACATTTTGAGTTCAGGTCCTACAACGATAACCGAACGGCCTGAGTAGTCAACACGCTTACCGAGAAGGTTCTGACGGAAACGGCCCTGCTTACCTTTAAGCATATCCGAAAGTGACTTGAGGGCACGGTTGTTAGGTCCTGTAACCGGTCTGCCTCGTCTGCCGTTGTCGATGAGTGCGTCAACGGATTCCTGAAGCATTCTCTTCTCGTTGCGGATAATGATTTCAGGTGCGTTAAGCTCAAGGAGCTTTTTAAGCCTGTTGTTACGGTTGATAACTCGGCGATAGAGGTCGTTAAGGTCACTTGTTGCAAAACGACCGCCGTCAAGCTGAACCATAGGACGGATATCCGGCGGAATTACCGGAACAACATCGAGAATCATCCACTCGGGACGGTTGCCCGACATTCTGAAGCTTTCAACAACATCAAGTCTTTTAAGGAGTCTAACTCTCTTCTGACCCGATGCAGTTTCGAGTTCTTCTTTAAGTGAAGCGGAAAGAGCATCAAGGTCAATCTCGGCAAGGAGCTTTTTGATTGCCTCGGCACCCATACCTGCTTCAAAGTCGTTTTCATACTTCTCACGCATATCATTGTACTCACCCTCGGTAAGACACTGATACTTTGCAAGGTCACGGCAGTCGCCGGGATCTGTTACGATGTACTGTGAGAAATAGAGTACATTCTCCAAAAGCTTGGGAGAAATATCAAGCATAAGGGCAATTCTTGAAGGAATTCCCTTGAAATACCAAATGTGTGACACGGGAGCGGCAAGCTCAATGTGTCCCATACGCTCTCTTCTGACCTTTGAACGGGTTACTTCAACACCGCAACGGTCACAGATTTTACCCTTAAAACGGATTCTCTTGTATTTACCGCAGTGACATTCCCAGTCCTTTGTCGGTCCGAAAATGCGTTCGCAGAACAAGCCGTCTCTTTCAGGCTTGAGAGTACGATAGTTAATTGTCTCGGGCTTTTTAACTTCGCCGTAAGACCATTCTCTCATCTGCTCAGGAGAAGCAAGTCCGATTTTAATTGAGTCAAAAACATTATTATCTATCATTGCATTTCCTCCTTACATATCGTCACTGCCAAAGTCATCGCTGAAATCATCCGATGTGTAGCTGTCCTCTTCAACATCGGCAAGTGAATCGTCAAACATATTGCCTTCTTCGCCGCCCTCGTCAAGAGTGTAGCCGTCCATTGATGTCATTACATGGTCTTCTTCAAATTCCGGATTTGTTGCATCAACAATATCCTCGTCCTCATCAAACTTCTGCTTAATGTCAATTTCCTCACCGTCAGAGTTAAGAACACGAACATCAAGTGAAAGTGACTGGAGTTCCTTAATAAGAACTCTGAATGACTCAGGAATACCCGGAGCAGGAATATTCTGACCTTTAACGATAGCCTCGTAGGTCTTAACACGGCCGACAACATCGTCCGACTTAACTGTAAGAATTTCCTGAAGTGTATAAGCAGCGCCGTAAGCCTCAAGCGCCCAAACTTCCATCTCACCGAACCGCTGCCCGCCGAACTGGGCTTTACCGCCGAGTGGCTGCTGTGTAACGAGAGAGTAAGGACCTGTGCTTCTTGCGTGGATTTTTTCATCAACGAGGTGATGGAGCTTGAGGTAGTACATATAACCTACTGTTACAGGGTTATCGAAACGCTCGCCTGTACGGCCGTCAACAAGCCATGTCTTACCGTCCTCGCTGTAACCTGCGTCTTTAAGACACTCAAAGATGTCCTGCTCATGAGCACCGTCAAATACAGGTGTCATAATCTTCCAGCCAAGTGCCTTTGCGGCATAACCGAGGTGAACCTCGAGAACCTGACCGATGTTCATACGAGAAGGTACGCCCAACGGGTTAAGTACGATATCAAGCGGAGTACCGTCAGGAAGGAACGGCATATCTTCCATTGGGAGAATTCTTGAAATAACACCCTTGTTACCGAGACGACCTGCCATCTTATCGCCTACGCTGATTTTTCTCTTGAGTGCAAGGTAAACTCTTACAACCTTGTTTACACCGGGCTGGAGTTCGTTTCTGCTGTCTGCACGGGTAAACACCTTAACATCAACAACAGTACCGCATTCACCGTGAGGCACACGGAGAGATGTATCTCTGACTTCTCTTGCCTTTTCACCGAAGATTGCACGAAGAAGTCTTTCCTCGGCTGTAAGTTCTGTTTCACCCTTTGGAGTTACCTTACCGACAAGGATGTCGCCTGCTTTAACCTCAGAACCGATCTGAATGATACCGTCCTCGTCAAGATACTTGAGAACATCTTCACCGACATTCGGGATATCTCTTGTAATCTCTTCGGGGCCGAGCTTTGTATCTCTTGCCTCTGTGTCATATTCTTCAATGTGAATTGATGTATAAACATCATCACGAACGATTTTTTCATTGATAAGAACAGCATCCTCGTAGTTGTAACCTTCCCATGTCATAAAGCCGATGAGAGCGTTCTTACCGAGAGCAACTTCACCGTTTTCGGTAGCCGGACCGTCTGCGAGAACTTCACCCTTCTTAACTCTCTGTCCTCTTGACACGATAGGACGCTGGTTGATACATGTACCCTGGTTAGAGCGGAGGAACTTGATAACCTCAAAGTCCTGAACTCTGCCCGAGTCATACTGTACACGAATGTTACGGGCGTCAACGCTCATAACGATACCGTCTTCCTCAGCGAGGATACAAACGCCTGAGTCTGTACCTGCCTTGTACTCCATACCTGTACCGACGATAGGAGCTTCACTGCGGAGAAGCGGAACTGCCTGACGCTGCATGTTCGCACCCATGAGAGCACGGTTTGCGTCATCGTTTTCAAGGAACGGAATCATAGCCGTAGCTACAGATACAACCATCTTAGGAGATACATCCATGAAGTCGAATCTTTCGGGAGAATACTCTACGAACTCGTCACGGTAACGACCTACGACTCTTGAATGAACAAATCTGCCGTTTTCATCAAGCGGTTCGTTAGCCTGTGCAACAGCGTAGTTATCCTCAACATCGGCTGTCATATAAACAACCTCGTCGGTTACAACGCCTGTTTCCTTGTCAATTTTACGATAAGGAGCTTCGATAAAGCCGTACTTGTTGATACGGGCAAATGAAGCAAGATATGAGATAAGACCGATGTTAGGACCTTCAGGAGTTTCGATAGGACACATTCGGCCATAGTGTGTGTAGTGTACGTCACGAACCTCAAATCCTGCACGATCTCTTGAAAGACCGCCCGGACCGAGGGCTGAAAGACGACGCTTGTGGGTAAGCTCTGCAAGTGGGTTACCCTGATCCATGAACTGTGAAAGCGGTGAAGAACCGAAGAATTCTTTAATTGCCGCTGTTACGGGACGGATATTGATGAGTGAGTTAGGCGAAAGCGACTCCATATCCTGTGACTGGGTTGTCATTCTCTCTCTTACAACTCTTTCAAGACGGGAGAAACCGATTCTGAACTGGTTCTGAAGAAGTTCGCCTACGCAGCGGATTCTTCTGTTGCCGAGGTGGTCGATATCATCTGTGTTACCGACACCGTGAGCAACACAGTTGAGGTAGTTGATTGTTGCAAAGATATCATCAACCGTGATGTGGTTAGGAACAAGTTCATCTGCACGGCTTCTGAGCATTTCCTTGAGGTCATCCTCATTCTCACAGGAATCAAGAATTTCGCAAAGAACATCAAAACGAACATTCTCCTTGATATCACACTCTGCTTCTGCGTCAAAATCAACATAGCAAGCGATGTCAACCATACCGTTTGAAATAACCTTAACGATTGTTTCATCGGCAGCCTTTACATAGGCAATCTTAACACCTGCGTTTTCGATTTGAAAAGCCTTTTCCTTTGTGATTTTTTCATCACGAAGAGCCATAACCTCGCCTGTGCGTGGGTTGGCAATCGGCTCTGCAAGAACCTGACCTTCAAGACGGTTTGCAATACCGAGCTTTTTGTTGTATTTATATCTGCCTACTCTTGACATATCATAACGACCGGGGTCAAAGAACAGGTTGTTTATGTGTGTCTGCGCACTGTCAACTGTCGGAGGCTCAGACGGACGGAGTTTTTTGTAAACCTCGATAAGACCTTCCTCAACATTTGAAGCGGCATCCTTTTCGATAGTAGCTCTCATTCTTTCATCGTCACCGAAATAGTCGAGAATTTCGGCATCCGAGCCAAGACCGAGTGCTCTGATAAATGATGTAACGGGAAGCTTACGGTTCTTATCAATACGAACATAAAAAACATCGTTTACATCGGTTTCATACTCAAGCCATGCACCACGATTCGGGATAACTGTTGTTGAATACAGTTCCTTACCGGTTTTATCGTGATCCATTTTATAGTAAACGCCCGGGCTTCTTACAAGCTGTGAAACGATAACACGCTCAGCACCGTTGATAACGAATGTGCCGCTTGCGGTCATCAGCGGGAAATCGCCCATAAATACATTGCTCTCTTTGATTTCACCCGTTGACTTGTTCAAAAGTCTTGCGGTTACTCTGAGAGCAGCTGAATATGTTGCATCACGAACCTTACACTCAATTACGCTGTAGTTCGGGTGATCAACATCAAGTGTGTAGTCGATAAAATCGAGAACAAGGTTGTCCTGATAATCGGTAATGCCCGAAACATCTTTAAATACTTCTTTAAGACCTTCGTCAAGCAACCATTTGTATGACGCTTTCTGAATGTCGATAAGATTAGGCATATCAATTACTTCATCGATTTTACCAAAACTCATTCTTTCGGTGTTGCCAAGCTTTACGGGTTTGACATTAACCATAGGCGTATCACTCCTTAAAAAATCTATGAAACGGGGCAAGCGGTACTGAAAATCTGCTCATAAAAAGCTCTTGACACAAAAGGATTTTTGTGATAATATCCCCTTGTCGGATAAAGTTTTTTGCGGATTTTCCCGACCTCTTCGGTACATATCCCCATTATGGTACATTTTATTATTCTATATTGAAATAATCAATAAGTCAAGAGAATTTTCGGATTTTTTTCGGATTTTACTGACTTTTTTATATTTTTACAGGCTTTATTTCCCGAAAAGAATTATTTTTTCTTTTCGGGCTATTTTTTGCATCCCAATGCAACACCCGACACGGTGTATGGTTTTAAACAGCGTGGGTAAACCACCATTCACCTATACCGTCAGTCGCAAGGCTACCGTTTGTTTTGGTTGAACAGCCAAAATAAGCAAGCCAATTTTTTGTAAATATTTGTAAATATGAATTCTATATAATAAATGCTTTGGATTAAATCGAACCGATTTTACAATCGTTTCGATTGGCGAACACGGTCCACCGCTACAGTATAACAATCGTTTTGCGGAATTTATAAAGCTTGTTTTTAAATATAAATTCTCCCGTTACTAACGGGAGAACACGGTTCTCCCCTACATTTAAACAACAGCTTTTACACAAACAAAAACAGTCGGGAAGACATTGCTTTGCATTTTGCAAACTGTCTTCCCGACATTCATTTTCAATTTTCAATTTTTAATTTTTAATTACTTGCCTTCCCCATATCATCATATCTGTCCAGAAACGAAACTTTATTATCGCCTTGTTTATATGAAATAATCGTATCGAGGTTGACATTTTCAACGCTGTGGAAAATGTTGCTTTCAATCTGGGGATTGATTTTCTTCAGATTTGCGATAAGCTGTTTTATTTCCTGACGTTTTGAGCCTGTGTTGCTGTTCGGGGAACAGGTTGTGCAGGTGTCCGTAAAACGGCACGCACATTGAATGAAATTCAGTTTGTTGTAATCTCGCCAATGCTTGATTTCAGCCTCACGAACGAGGTAGAGAGGGCGGATAAGTTCCATTCCCTCATAGTTTGTGCTGTGGAGCTTCGGCATCATCGTCTGAACCTGACCGCCGTAGAGCATACCCATAAGAATAGTTTCTATAACATCGTCATAGTGATGACCGAGTGCGATTTTGTTACAGCCGAGCTGCTTTGCCTTTTTGTAGAGATAACCTCTCCTCATTCTTGCGCAAAGGTAGCAGGGATATTTGTCAACATTGTAAACAGAATTAAAAATATCTGTTTCAAAAACAGTTATAGGAATGTTCAGCCTGCGGGCGTTGCTCTCGATTACATCACGATTTTCAACGCTGTAGCCCGGGTCCATTACAAGAAAAACAAGCTCAAACGGAAATTTATTGTGTCTTTTCAACTCCTGAAAAAGCTTTGCCATCAGCATTGAATCCTTGCCCCCCGAAATGCAGACGGCAATTTTATCGTTCGGCTCAACAAGCTTGTACTCGATTATCGCCGCAGTAAATCTGCTCCAAATCGTCTTGCTGAACTTTTTGCGGATGCTTTTTTCAACATCGGTTGCATAGTCCTCATTCTCGAATTGACTTCTCAACCAACTGTAATAACCGCCCTCAAGATTCACGGCATTGAATCCGTCATCACGCAGATTTTCTGCAAGCTCGTCACTTATCTGACCGCTTTTGCAACAGAGGACAACAAGCTTGTCTTTTGGCAAAAGTGAATTATCCTCTTTGATTTTTGCAAGTGGAATATTCTTTGCACCGTCAATGTGACCGTATTCAAACGAAATTTCATCTCGGATATCGACAAGAGTATATTCCTCGTCAAGCTTTCTCACCTGTTCTATTGTAATCTGATTGTTTTCCGATTTAAACATTCATAACCCTTCAATCTCTGTTTTTGCTGTTTTTTATTGCAACAATTGTTATATCGTCAAATTGCTCCGCATTTTCGGTAAAGTCCGTCAAAGCCTCATAAACTCCGTCACACACACCTTTTGCAGTCTGTTCGGCATTTTGACAGGCAGACACAAGTCTTTCGTTGCCGAAAAATTCATTATCCGCATTTGTTGCCTCGTTCACACCGTCGGTGTAAAGGCAGATTATATCACCGTTTCCAAATTCAGCGCTGTTCACAACATATCTTGCATCATCAAACACACCGAGCATTATACACGGCTTACATTCTAAAAATTCAGCCTTGCCGTTAATCACTGCAACAGGCTTGTTATGACCTGCATTTATGTACAAAAAGCTGTCGCTGTTTTTGTCAAAAATCACGGCGAATGCAGTTACAAACATTCCCTCGGGATTTGACGAACAGAGTTCCCTGTTGATTTCTTCAAATGCCCTGTCGGGTTCTGCATTTTCGGTCATTTTTTCGTGGATAAGAGTTTTTGCAAAAGCCATAAACATTGCCGCCGCAACACCCTTGCCCGACACATCACCGACTACGGCACATATTCTGCCGTCAGGCAATGCAAAGCAATCGTAAAAATCGCCGCCTACCTGTCTTGCAGACTCCATTCTTGCCGAAACATCAAAACAATCGGCAAAGACAACATTCTTTTCTCTCGCAATTATTCCGTACTGAATCCGCCTTGCAACCTCAAGCTCGGTTTCATTTTTAGCCTTTTCACTCGCAAGGGCGGAATTTTTTTCAACATAAGTTTCTACATCGTGAGCCATATCGTTGAAATAATCAGCCAAAAGCTGAATTTCATCGTCAGAGCCGAGTTTTATCGGCACAAACGCTTTCTTTGTATTTGTGCCGTCAGCCTTGTCGGAAAAGTATCCTCGAATTTTTTCAAAAATCAAAAGTATCGGATTATACATCTTTTTTCTGACAAACCGCATTACAAGTAGGAATACAATTGTCAGCACAACAAACAACGCAAGAACTCGCATTGCAGTATAGAAAATGATTTCCGTATAAATCTGCGTCAGCGAATAGTCCGCACCGATTAATGCAACAGGCTTGCCGTCCTTGCCTTGAATCGCTGAAAATGCCGTGTAAAAACTGCCGAAGCTGTCGTTCTGATATTCGTAAGCCGTGACAAGGTTAGGATTTTTCCACGCCTCTTTTTCAGCGTCCCACAAGCTGTGGTCAACCTCTGCACCTGCACTTCTCACATTTAAAACATTCTCGTTTTCGCTGTCATCATCGGCAACAGTCATAACATATGTAACCTTGTTTTCGTCAAAATTCGGAATGTAAATGTACATATATTCAAGGTGATTCGTCTGACAAATCCACCTCAAGGTCTTAACGGCTTTCCGATATTCTTCGGAATCGGGATTATCAAGCAATGCGTTTATATCGCAGCGTTCAAAAGTTTCTGTTGCAACCTTTGACGCACTTTCGGTCAGCTGTCGTGTAAACCGCCTTGTGCGCTGAATGTTTTCAATGCAATTGAGCGTACCCGAAACAATCACCGCCAAAATAAACAGCACAAGTATGTGAAAGAAAAGCCTTTTGAAAATCGACTTTTTGACTTTTATTTTGCCGATTGGTTTTTCGGATTTTTTCATTAACAGTCACCACTTTCTTTCCACACACTTTTTCATCTTGTATTTTAACACGAATGTGCAATAAATGTCCACATTTTTATTCGTACGGTATGTCACCGTTCCCCGTTCGTGTCGTAGGGCGGATAATATCCTCCCGTCTGAAATATAGTCGCAATGCGTTGTACATACCTTTTGCTCGTTATTTC
>ERZ791720.933-NODE-933-length-11883-cov-2.44986_pt1 | contig 11883 bp, 6 predicted proteins | sample MGYA00510048_ERZ791720 | MGnify/ENA primary metagenome ERZ791720 (study PRJEB30046, sample SAMN00715142) | human gut metagenome | study: EMG produced TPA metagenomics assembly of the A metagenome-wide association study of gut microbiota in type 2... | reverse complement strand
TCCGCGGTAGCGCCAGCCGATGCACTTTTCGGGAGAAACGGAGACAACACCGTTTTCTTCGTACTTCAGACAACCCGTCGGGCAGACCGTAACGCAGCCGGCGTTGGTGCAGTGGAAGCAGGAACGGCGTCCGAAAGCCCATTCGACGGGACGCAGCTGATTGTCTGACTTCTTCTCTTTGAAGGTCATGACCAAACGGTTGCTGCCGTTAAGATCTTGCGGGTTCTGATAGCTTCCGGAGAACGGGAAAGCGTTCATTCCGAGATCGGAATACAGAACGTTCCATTGTTTGCAGGCGACTTGGCATCCTTTGCAACCTGTGCACTTGGAGGCATCGTAAAGCATCGCCATTTCTTTTCTTGTGTAGATAGACATTACAGATCCTCCGAATTATTTGGCTTTTTCAACGTTGACCAGGAAGGCCTTGTATTCAGGAATGTAGGAGTTCGGATCACCTACGTTCGGAGAAAGGTCATTCATGGTGTCGCCGGTAGCATAGGCAGAAGCCCAGCTCCAGTGGTGAATCAAACCGATGGTATGTGTCTTCTTGCCGTTAATTTCAAGCGGCTGGTAGCGGACGGTAACCATCGCAAAGGCCTTAATGGAGCCGCGATTGTTCCAGACGCGGATTTCATCGCCGTTCTTAATGCCTTTTTCTTTAGCCAGTTCTTCGGAAATTTCAACGAAAGGTCTCGGCATGATTTCGACGAGCCACGGAATGTTGCGGGTCTGTGTACCGGACTGCCAGTGTTCGCAGACGGAGTAAGACGTTGCAACGATCGGGAACTCTTCGCTGTTGCCGCGCTTGACGGATTCTTTCCACTTCGTGAACTGAACCATCGGGCTGTCCTGACGACCGTTCACTACATTCTTCGTCGGGGATTCGTACGGTTCATAGTGTTCGGGCAGAGGACCGTCTTTCATCGGGTAGCTGAACAAACGAGCGTCCTGTTCCCAAGTCATGAAGAAGGCCTTGTTGTTCGGAGGAACCGGAACAACCTTACCGTCTTCGACGCGGGTTTCGACGAAGTCGCCGACGTCGTTGTTAATCCAGCGGGAGCCGTCCCATTCGACCAGCATCTTATTGGGGTTCCAAGGTTTGCCGTTCATGTCGGCAGATGCACGGTTGTAAAGAATACGACGGTTGGCAGGCCAAGAGAAGGAGAATTCGCTGTAAAGGCCCAGTCCGGAAGGATCGGTGGCTGAGCCATGGCATCCCATTTCTCGTTTTCATTATTGAAGTAGCCGCCGTAAATCCACATACCACAGGCGGTGTCGCCGTCGGCTGTGAGTTCACCATAGCCTTTCAGCAGTTTTCCGGTCTTAGTGCTGTAGCCATTAATAGCGTGGGCAACAGCCTTGATATCCAGCTGACCTTGCGGGTTACGGTAATCCCAGTTGACTTTGGTAATCTGATCGGGATTGACGCCGCCTTCCTGACGATAAAGCTGCGCGATACGGTGGAAGAGGCGAGACATGATCTCGAAGTCGCTCTTAGCCTGTCCTGCAGGTTCCACGGCTTTCTGACGCCATTGGAGCCAGCGGCCGGAGTTGGCAATAGAGCCTTCTTTTTCGTAAATCAAAGCAGCCGGCAGCATGTAAACCGTTGTCTGAATTTCTTCAGGCTTCATGCCGGGGGCTTTCCAGAAGGTAGCGGTTTCAGTTGCGAACCAGTCGGCAACGATCATCCAATCAAGTTTGCCTAGGACTTCGCGGCAATACTTAGTATTCGGTTCGGAATGAGCCGGGTTCATACCCCAAACCAAGTAACCCTTGATCTGATTTTCGGCCATATAGTGGAAGGTCGGAATCGTGGAGTCATTGTGCTTGAGGGAACGTTTAGGCAGAAGATCATAGCAGTAATTATTTTCTGCTGTGGCGTTGTCACCATACCATTCTTTCAGCATAGAAACCATGAACTTCGGCTTGTTCATGTAGTAGCCGTCGGCATAGGTTTCTTTAGAAAGGTATGCATCCAGTGTCGGATGGTTCTGCTGGATCGGCCAAGCCAGATAACCCGGAGCATAGTCCATAGTGGCACCAACGTCGGTAGAGCCTTGAACGTTCGGCTCGCCGCGCAGGGCGTTAATACCGCCGCCGGCAACACCAACGTTGCCTAACAGAAGCTGAATGATGCACATGGCGGGGCAGTTTTGGCTGCCGTAAGAGTGCTGTGTCTGGCCGAGGGCGTAGAGAATTGTGCCGCTCTTTTCGGGGGCGCCGGAAGCTGCATAGGTCTTATAGACTTCTTCAAGCAGTTCAGGCTTAATACCGGTTACCTCACTGACTTTCTGCAGTGTGTACCGGTCATAATGCTTGGCAAGAAGATTCAGAACACAGTTCGGATCCTGAAGTGAGGCATCCTTCTTAGGAACCTTGAGGGCAGGATGGTTGAACTTAGGTACTCCGGGATTGTCAGCCCAAGCGCCGGGTGCACCGGGTTCTGTGCTCCAAGGAATAACCTTTTCAGTCTGATACATCCAAGTCTTATTGCTGTAAGCCTTTTCTTTTTCATCCCAACCGGAGAAGAGACCGTCTGCAACATCAAATTTATAGGAAGGATCAATCAGGAAGGTAGCGTTCGTGTAGTTCATCACGTACTCTTTCTGATAGAGCTTCTTCTCAAGAATGTAGTGAATCATGCCGCCGAAGAAAGCGATATCGGTACCTGGACGAATCGGGGCATACATATCGGCCTGAGAGGCGGTACGAGTAAAGCGCGGGTCAACAACGATCCACTTGGCGCCGCGGTCAACGGCGCGGTGGCACCAGCGGGAAGACAGCGGATGGTTTTCAACGTTGTTGGAACCGATGGTCATGATGACATCGGCGTTTTGGAAATCGCACCAGTGGCTGGGCATGGAGCCGCGTCCGAAGGACGGGGCTAAACCGGAAACGGTAGAAGAGTGGCAGACACGAGTCTGGTTGTCGATCTGAACGACGCCAAGAGAACGGGCAAACTTCTGAACAAGCCAAGCTTCTTCGCAGTTCAGCTGAGCAGCGCCGTAGCTTGCAATACCCTCGCAACGGTTGACGGTAACACCGTTTTCTTCTTTGGTGTAGCTTTCATCACGAGTCTTCTTAATTTTGCGCGCCATCTCGTCAATGGCCTGAGACCAGGAGATGGGCTCCCATTCGCTGGATCCCGGGCGACGAACCAAAGGCTGTGTGAGACGATGCGGATGCATCACTAAGCGGCGGTCTTTATCAACGATCTTTCTCAGACCTGTCAGGCCGGCGCCTTTCGGGCAAAGGCCGCCCAGGTTCACGGGGTTGTCAGGGTCGCCTTCAATATTAATGAGTTGGCCGTTGCGGACGGAGCAGATGGTTCCGCAGCCGCCGGAGCAGTAGCAACAGATGTTTAAGTATTCTTTGGTATCTGCCAGTTTCCATTTACCGACTTGACCGGGAAGGAAGCGGGAAGCCGCAGATGCATGGAATGCGGTAGCCGCGCCGGTCAAACCGACAGCAGATTTTAAAAATATACGACGAGATGTGCGCATAAATTGTGTCCTTTAGCATACGAGTGCAAATCTTGCACAAGTCCTGGGGTGGATTCGGCAATCGAGCCGATGGCGCTAACTCTAGGCCTCCAGCTCAGGAGGTGTCAATCAGATTTCGAGATTAATGAGCACGCTTAAAATTTTTGCAAGCTACGGAAAAATAATGTAAATATTACTATTTGTTACAGTGTTATAAGATTTATTAAAGAAAGGGGAGATTGTATTTATAAAAATATTTCAGGAATTGTTCCAGGGAGATAATAAAAAAGGAAAACCCGATAATTCGGTCAATTCATAGGGTTTTGTCTAAGTTCGGACTTCTCTTCCGAAAAATTATCCTGAGCGTGCTAAGTGTGAATTTAATTAAAAAAGGCTCTTGAAAAGCAAAAAAATACAGAAATATCGTATTAATACGGATGGTTATTTACATTTATAGAAATATTTATTTACATCACAATTTCTTGTTCTGATTAATTTGAGTCGAAAAATGGTAGAAAAAATCACAGTTTTACGGTATTAAGGCATAAGTCAAAACTCCATTGTTTATTCAAAACCGTTTCTTTTCCTGATAGTGTCAGACTCTCTTGCCGCTTGAGAAAAATGACGAAAATCCCAGGGCTTGTCAGAAAAATGTTTTTTTAGTCACACAGCAGAATAAATTTCTGATTTTGGTTATTGTGGTTGATTTTTTTGATGTATTGCCCTTCCCCTGAATTATCGGAACAAACATTTCGTTAGGCTCTTTCTTACCTACAGCTGTGTGATTTCAGATGAGTAGCCTGTTGACGAATTAAAAAAGTAGATATTGCTGAGGGAATACACCTAGGAGAATGCCTTTTATGGGCTATTTTTATAAAAAAAATCACATAAATCTCAAATAATGAGAATCGTTACTATTATTATTTAACCTTATTCAAAAAAACGACAGGAGCATTCATGGAAAAAAATAAAGACCTCGAGATCAGTCTGCTTGACGCACCGGTCGGTGCAGTCGTTGATCTTGTGAGCTGGGGCAGTTTGAGTCAGGAAGATATTCGCAAACTGACGGATGTCGGTATTTATTTAGACCTTCCGCTGACTGTTTCCAGCGTCACTATTTCCGGCCCTGTAGTCGTTGCGATCAGCAACGTGCACGTCGCCATAGGACGTCCCGTTGCAAAGGAGCTCAAAGTTCGTTGGAACAAAGAGGTAGATGAATAAATGCTGCTTAGAGATATGAAGCCCGGAGAAAAGGGCGTAATCAAAGCCTTTAGACACGGTTTGATTGAATACCGTAAAAGGCTGCTGGCGCTCGGCGCGCTTCCCGGAACGCCTTTTGTGGTTGAACGTGTTGCTCCCCTTGGCGACCCCGTGGAAATCAAGTTAAGAGGATCTTCGATCAGCGTACGAAAGGGCGAGATTGAGATTCTCGACGTTGAACCGATCTAGTGAATCAAGCTATGAGAAAAAATATCATTGCAGTCGTTGGTAATCCGAACTGCGGCAAAACGACTCTTTTTAACGGCCTGACCGGCTCCCATCAAACGGTCGGTAACTGGCCCGGTGTGACCGTCGAGCGCATTGTCGGCGAGTTCACTTATAAAGACAGAGAAATTACAATCGTTGACCTTCCGGGTATTTACTCCCTGCAGCCGAGTTCAGCTTCCAGTGAGGACGAACGCGTTGCCCGCGACTATATCCTCCAGGATGAAGCCGAACTGATTGTCAATATTGTTGATGCCAGCAATCTCGAGCGTAATCTTTACTTGACGACTCAGCTGCTGGAAATGCAGGTTCCGATGATTGTGGTGCTCAACATGCTGGATATGGCGGCTGCTCACCAGATAGAAATTGACCCGCATAAGCTGAGCGAAGCATTAGGCTGCCCGGTGATCGGCATTGTCGCTTCTAAAGAACAGGGCCTAAAGGAGCTGTGCGCGGCGATCGATGCCCAGCTTGATGACCTCCGTATTCCGAAGAACCCGATCGTTTTTGCGGACGATGTGGAAGAGGCAAGAGCAAAAATTGCTAAGCTTCTTTCGGCCCAAAAAGTTGAACGCGCTCAGTGGACGGCCGAGCAGCTCCTAGAAGGCGACGCCGGAATGGGTGAGTACCTGAAGGGTGTGGACCTGAGCGAAGTCGACAAGATCATTGCCGAGATCAATCAGAAGTACAACGGCGACCTCGATATCGCGATGGCAGATGTTCGCTACAGCTTTGTTTCTCAGGCGACGGCCGCCTCTATGATCCGCAAAGGCGAGATCGACCAGAGCACCACAGACAAGATCGACAAGATCGTTCTGAACCGCTGGCTCGGTATTCCGATCTTCCTCTTCATTATGTATTTGATGTTCATCTTCTCGATCAACATCGGATCGGCCTTTATCGATTTCTTCGATATTCTTTTCGGGGCCATCTTCGTCCAGGGCTTTGGCAACCTGCTGACTAGCATTGGGAGTCCTGAATGGCTCAAAACTATTCTAGCCGACGGTATCGGGGGCGGTATCCAGACGGTCTCGACCTTTATCCCTGTCATTGCCTGCTTATTCCTGTCGCTGTCCTTCCTTGAGGACTCGGGCTACATGGCGCGTGCCGCTTTTGTGATGGACCGCATGATGCGTTTTCTCGGTCTCCCCGGGAAATCTTTCGTTCCGCTGATTGTCGGGTTCGGATGCGGTGTTCCGGCAATTATGGCTGCCCGTACGATGGAGAAGAAATCTGATCGTATTACGACCGTGATGATGGCTCCGTTCATGAGCTGCGGTGCAAGACTTCCGGTTTACGTACTGTTTGCTACCACCTTCTGGCCGGCTGGCGGACAGAACCTCGTGTTCTCGCTTTATTTGATCGGTATTTTGGTGGCGATTCTTACGGGTTTCATTCTGAAAAGAACCGCGCTTAAAGATGAAGCCGGAGCTTTTGTGATGGAGATTCCTCCGTACCATCTGCCCACTCTTAAGAATTTGGGGCTGCGTACTTGGGATCGCCTAAAGAGCTTTATCATCAAGGCCGGTCAGCTGATCGTCATCATCGTTGCCGTCTTGGCTTTCCTGAACTCTTTGGGTACAGACGGCAGCTTCGGCAACGAAGACACCGATAAGTCCGTTCTGTCTCAGATCGGCAAGACCATTGTTCCGGCCTTCCAGCCGATGGGTATTAGCAATGAGAACTGGCCTGCTGCCGTTGGCGTCTTCACCGGTATTCTTGCTAAGGAAGCCGTAGTAGGAACTCTGGACAGCCTTTATTCCGGTATGGGCGATCGCATGAGCGCCGCGGATCAGGAAAAGAGCGGGGAGGCTAAACCTGAAGAAGAGGAAGAACCTTTCAGTCTGTCTGCCGAAGCTCTCAAAGCTGTGAAATCCGTCGGAGAAAACCTCTCCGAGCTCGGAGACTTCTTTGTGGATCCTCTCGGCGTCAGTGTTGAGAAAGATCTCACTGACGTTGACGAGCAGGCGGCTGAGCAGGAAGTCGGTACCGGTACATTCCGTGCGATGAAGCACCTCTTTGACGGAGACTTGGGGGCATTCTCTTATCTCCTGATGGTCTTGCTGTACATTCCTTGCTGCGCTTCGATCGGTGCCATGTACCGCGAAGTCGGTGCCGGTTGGACAACGTTTGCGGCCCTATGGACGATTGCTATGGGGTACGGAACCGCGACGATCGTTTATCAGATCGGACGCTTCAGCCAGCATCCGGTTTATTCTTCGATCTGCATCGGCGTGTGCCTGGCGGTGATTCTTTCGATCGTTATCGGTCTTCGTATTAAAGGCAAGGAAGCAGCTCAGTGACATTAACTGAATTAAAAGAATACGTTCAGGCGCGGCGTATTGTCTCCGAACTGGAAATCGCAATGCATTTCCGGGTCGAGCCCTCGGTCATCGAGCCGATGGCGCGCCGCTGGATTGACAAAGGGCTGATGGCCAAAGTCGATATGGACGGAACCAAATGCGGAGGCTGCACAGCCTGCGCGGACGGTATCAAACGTCACTACGAATGGCTCGGTCCTCAATCGGTGACTTTCGTAAAGAAGTTGTAAGACGCTAAGGCTTTTGGAGCTCCTCGTGCTTAACGGTTCGAGGAGTTTTTTTATGGCTGAAAAGCCAAGGTCGGCTGCATCTGCCGTATAGTTGAAAAACCTTTCTTATCTGAGATCAAAATGTTAGTTCAAGACCCGCTCAGCAAGTATCCTCGACTCGGTAAGTACGCTCTGATTTTTTCCATTATTCCGGGATATTTTCATGAATACGATGCTGAAGAAGTGATTCAGCAGGCGGTTAACAGCCAGTCCGTTCATGGGTTTCTTAAGCTTTTGCAGGATAAAAATGTTGCAATTGCTTTTCCTAGTTACTACAAAGGCAAATACGCAATCAAACCCGAAGTGATTCTTGACTACGCTCAGGTCTATACGCCTTCATTCATCAAAGAAGCTAAGAGGACGCTTGGAAGGGTGTTCAAAAGAGGAGATGAGGTTCAAGACCTTTACATTGATTTTCTTTTGCAGCTTTCTTCTTTTAAGCTTAGAGGCAACGCTGATTTGAACGAGGTTCTCAACCCTTGTAAAGGGGATGCTCACCATCCGAGTTCCTTGTTCACAAATACCGTGAAAGGCCTGATCCTAGCCATGTCCTGCAGGAAAGAGTGGCATCCGCTGTTCACAAGACTATCCAAAGAAAACAAAGTGTTAGCTTGGAACCTTTTCATGGATGCGGGCGCCGATAAGTCCGAAGACTTTAATTTAGATGGCACTAAAGAACTCTTTCTCTCTCTCGGAGACACTATTCGCGAAGACGTGATTACGTGGTTTGCAAGTGAATATGATTTATACAGGACGGGATTCTGTGCTTTTAATTTTGCCCAATTGTCGGATGAATACTGGACTAAAGATTTATTAAAAGGAATTTTTCAGGTTTCCCAGGGAGGTTTCAAAGAGGGTCAAAAGGGCATACTATCTGCTTTAAAAGAAGATGTTAAGTATCACCGGGACTATTTTGTTTACTACAAGAATCCTCTTTTCTTCAAACCTATTCGAAATGTCTTTCTGACAGCGATTTTATTTTTGGACAGAGGCTCGGCATCAACAACTAGAAAAATATCCTCCCTTTTAAAGAAAACTGAGGAGTTTTCAAAAGATATTGCCTCAGATATGGCCGCGCTTGTGTTTACCTTTGTCGATAATCCCGAAAAGATAACACCCTTCGATCACGAAGCAATGGCTTCTAGATTAAAAGAGAATGATTCGAGCCTTGCGATTTTTGTGTTGGCTGTGCTATGCAAGATATTCTCTTATGCGGACTACAGATCTATTCTCGAGTCTCATTTGGCAAAGCGCAAAAAGGAGAACAATCCGCCTTTGAAGTACATACTTCAGCAAGCTCTTGATGCGCTCAACCCAAACGATCCCGAAGTCACGAAATTGACGGCAGAACTCAAATGTCCTCCGCTGCTGTCGCATTACGCCACGCTTTCGGAATGGCAGTTCGGATTGGACAAGCTTTTAAATTACAGCAAGATCCTTAAAAAACCGACGTCCAAAATTAGTCGTGCTCGCATTGTTTATTTGGTTGATATTGATACGTTCGATATTCAGCCATACAGACAGAAGTCCAAAGACGGTATTACCTGGTCGAAAGGTACCGCGGTCTCCATGTCTTCTTTTGCTGAGATGCTTCCGGAAATGGATGAAGCCGACCAAATCGCTGCCGCTAAGGTTGTCCGAGTCAACTCTCGAGTCGCTCGACTCAGAGGTGTCGAGGTTCTTTATGAACTTGCCGACACAGGCAGGACTTTTCTGATGCTTGAACCGGAAGTTCCTTTTGAAATTCATCGAGATCGTCTTCGTATCGAAGTCAAAAAGGACAGTGGCGGAAGTTATGAAACAACGACGAATATTGACTTCGCAACAAATTTACGAACGGATCCGCACTACGCTTTTGAATTAGACGGAAGTATCCTGACTATCTATAAGATAACCGACAAAGAACACAAAGTTCTAGAACTGCTGAACAATATCCGAAAACTCCCAGGTGAAGCTAAGGGCAAGCTCGCAGAGATTCTGGAGAACATAAGCGGCGAAATTCCGGTTTCTTCAGAACTGCTGAAATCCTCTTCCGCTCTCGAGGCGCTCAAAGCTTCAAGCAAAATTACTTTTCAGATTATTCCGGATTCCTCGGCGACCGAATTTAACGTCAGAGCTTTTGTGCGTCCGGCGGAAGGCTGTGAATTGACCGTAGCCCCGGGCGAGGGACTGGACACCTTGGCAGCTTTAGTTAAACGCAAACCGATGAGAATTTTGCGTGACCTCAAGGCAGAAAAAGCCAACTGGGAGCTCATGAACGAGAAACTAGAAGACTTCTCGGCTTGGCAGGGCGGAGGTCGTTTCTGGACCCTGAACACGCTGAAGTGCCTGGAATTCATGGAAATACTTCGCGAAGCCTCCAAGATTGCAGATATCGAGTGGCCGGAAGGCGCCAAGCTGACGCTTAGGCGCGCTCCGATCAGCTTTCCGGATCTGAGGCTCAAGGTGAACAGTGTTGACTGCTGGTTCTCTTTGGACGGCACCGTTTCCATTGACGGCAAAACCCAGCTCAAGATCAACCAAATCCTAGATAAGCTCAAAGATCGTGTCGGTAACTTTATTCATTTGGAAGGCTCGGAATACGTTCTGATCACAAATAAGCTGCTGAAACAGTTAGAGATTCTCGAAGATGTTTCTTCTAAGAAGAAGGATGAACTGCTGATTTCCAAATTCAGCGGTACCGCGTTGGAAACTCTCAAAGAAAACGGTTCCGAAGTCACGGGCGACAAGAGCTACGAGAACCTGCAGGAACGAATCCTGAAAGCCCAGGAGATTGAGTTCTTTATTCCTTCAGGTCTTGAGGCGCAGCTTCGTCAATACCAAAGAGAAGGCTTTGAGTGGCTTATGCGGCTTTGTACTTGGGGCGCCGGGGGCATATTGGCCGATGATATGGGCTTAGGCAAAACAGTGCAGGCGATTGCCGTTCTGCTTGGAAGGAAAATTTTAGGGCCGTCCTTACTCGTGGTCCCGACCGCCGTGCTCTACAACTGGAAGTCGGAGATGGTGCGGTTTGCGCCGGGTCTGAGATTTGCCGACTTTAACAGCGGCAACCGAGAAGAGATCCTCAAAAACCTTAAAGACTACGATGTCATTTTGTGCACGTACGGTGTGCTCAATACCGAGATCGAAGCGCTGAGTAGGGTTGAATGGAATCTGGCGGTTTTAGACGAAGCGCATGCAATCAAGAATAAAGCCACACAGACTTCTCATTCGGTGATGAAGATCAACGCTCAAGGCCGAATCCTCTTGTCCGGTACGCCGATTCAAAACGATCTCTCGGAAATTTGGAATTTGTTTGAGTTCGCCAACCCCGGCTACTTAGGCTCATACCAGCAGTTCGGTGACCGCTTTATCCTTCCGATAGAAAAGAAGAAGGATAAGGGAAAGCAGCATTTGCTCAAACAGCTGATCGGCCCGTTTATCCTTCGCCGTACGAAGGCAGAGGTGCTCGATGAGCTGCCGGAAAAAACCGAGCTGATCGTTCCGGTCGAGCTTTCCGAAGAAGAGCTGGCGATCTATGAAAACATTCGCACGAGAACCCTCTCAGGGCTCCAGTCTGAAAAGATCAATCCGATTGAAGCCTTAATGGCGCTGACAAAACTCCGCCAGGCTGCCTGCAGCCCTGAGCTCGTCGACAAACATCTGACGATTCCGTCGTCCAAGATCCGTGTGTTTCTGGAGCTGGTTCGCGAGCTGAAAGAAAACAAGCATCGTGCTTTGGTGTTTAGCCAATTTACTTCCTTCCTTGCTTTGGTTCGCCAGGCCTTAGACAAGGCCGGCATCGAATATCTCTACTTAGACGGTTCGGTGCCTGCCGCTCAGCGCAAGAAACTTGTAGAAACCTTCCAAAACGGAGACATGCCGTTGTTCCTGATCAGTCTGAAGGCAGGCGGTACCGGCCTTAATCTGACGGCAGCCGACTATGTGATTCACCTTGATCCTTGGTGGAATCCTGCTGTTGAAGATCAGGCTTCCGACCGAGCTTATCGAATCGGACAGAAACGCCCGGTGACGATCTACAAGCTAATTTCGGAAAAGACAGTTGAGCAGAAAATCCTCGAACTTCATAAGACGAAGAAGAACCTTGCCGACGCACTGCTCGAAGGAAGCGATGTCGCTAAGAAGCTTTCGAACGAAGAAATTTTGGAACTGCTTCAGCTTTCATAACCTAGGATTGCCGCAGTTCATATTGGCTGCACCGTCCTTCTAAGACAAGATTGTTGGGATTTCTTTTCGATTCTGGATTAGTTATTATTTTGAAAATGGCACGTTGCTGCGATGTATGTACCTAATCATCACATTTAGGCGCGGAGACCCCTGCCTTCA
>ERZ791720.931-NODE-931-length-11896-cov-2.59632_pt1 | contig 11896 bp, 10 predicted proteins | sample MGYA00510048_ERZ791720 | MGnify/ENA primary metagenome ERZ791720 (study PRJEB30046, sample SAMN00715142) | human gut metagenome | study: EMG produced TPA metagenomics assembly of the A metagenome-wide association study of gut microbiota in type 2... | reverse complement strand
GGAGGCCCCCGAACAGACCGCAGGCCGGCAGGAGAACTTGAGTATCTTCGCCCGCCACGGATCTTCCTATGTGGGGAACGACGAGGCCTACCCAACCGATATTCCCCGATACAGCAACTTGACTTGAGATAAGGACTCCGCAGCAAACGATAAAAACCCAGCGAAGTGGTTGGACACGAACGCCTAAAGAGAGAGCATTTTTTCATCTAAGGACAAGAGATTGAGGCGCCAGCGAAGACCGATCATCAAAACCCCGCAGACAATAACCGGGATCGCAAAGAGGAAAAATTTTGGCATTGTGGCCGAGCTGAAACTCCCCATGAGCCAGAAAACAATGGCGGGAAGCTTTTCCTCCGAGTCGGACAGATACTGAAGTAAGCCTACCAAAGCGGTAAAAAAGCCGTTTAAGACCATACCTCCCAGAATCAGCATCAGCAGACCTTCTCTGAACTTACGACTGAAAAAATACACTAAGGTCAAAGTCAAAAGCCCGAAAAAGATCGCTGAAGAGTACAACGCCCATGTACTTAAATCACAAAAGATCGCCAGCGTGCCGCCGAAAGAAGCTCCGGAACTGATACCCAAAACGTTCGGACTAACTAATGGATTGCGGAATATTGTCTGCAGTGCACAGCCGCACATTCCTAGAACCGTCCCAGCTGCGGCACATGTAAGTATTCTCGGCAACCTAACATTAAAAACGATCTGGTGAAGAACGGGATCTCCCTCTTTATGAGCCAGTCCCTCCCACAAAATCCTCAGCACTTCAGCTGAGGAAAGGCCGTAGCGCCCTATGCCCAGCGCCGCGATAACCGACGCCAGGCACAAAACGAGTAAAAAGATCAGGCAGTAATTATTTGGCCGGGTCTGAGGGAATGTAAGGGACACGATAGAATTTTTGATAGTAATTCTGAACAGCCTTTTCTACATCGATGTCAGAAAATTTTGCAGGGTAAAGTTTCTTAGCCAACCAAATTTCCCCGATTGCCATCGCCTCAGGTTGCGGATATCCCCAGAGTTTTGCAAACTGCGGCATGCAATATAACCGACCGCCCTTAACCGCCTGGATATTCTTCCATTCAGGAGAGGACTTAATTTGTTTGATTACGCCGGGATATCTGTTTTGCACGAGAATATTCTGAGGATTCCACTTTAGAACTTCCTCAATGCTTACCTTTTTATATCCTTTAATAAAGGGTGCCGCAACGTTATAGGCACCCGAAGTCTCTAGGAAGACCCCGGTAAATTTTCCGGAACCGTACGTTACAAGATCCGGATTTGCAACGTAACACTTCGGACGATCCTTGAGCTCGATGCCGCCTACCCTATCTTTCAAAAGTTTTTGATATTGGAATGCCGCTTTAATAAGTTCTTTTCCGTTTTCTTCCTTATTGAAAACATACGCGATGAGTTCAATGCCTTGCTTCAAGCCTTGACTGTACGCTTCATAAGCGTCGGAAACCGTAGGATTAAGTTTTTCCAATTCCTTTTTGGATCCGGTTCTCAGCGAGATCCCTATAACTGGGATATTTGCATCCGAGATTTGCTTAATCATCTCAGCCGGGGCGTAATTAGTCACAAATACAACGTCAGGCTTTAGCTTCAAAAGGCTTTCCATGTTCACGGAAGTGAGATCTCCGGGTGTCGCCATATCCTTAAGCGACGGGGCGAGTCGTAAATAATCTTCGCCGAGTTGTTTTTTCCAGTCAGAAAGCACGCCTACGATCTGCCCCATTGCGTCTAACTGATTTGTAATGTTCAGCGTTTGATGCTGAAGCACCACAGCACGGCTTACCTGATCAGGAATAGTTACCGTACGGTCCAGTTGATCTGTGATTGTGCGAGAGGCCTGAGCCGGCAAACAAAAAGACAGCGCAAAAACTGAGATATAAAGTCCTTTGATAAGCATTTTCAACCTTCGGAATTGCGAAGCAAATGTAATTAGGTTTGAGTTTCGCTATACTTATTTTGAATAGCGATAAATAATTTACAACTTTCCTCAATCAATGACAATAGAGCGTTATCATGAATAACTCACGGATTTCGGTATTAGCTGCGGGTAGTTTCTTTAATGCTGTCGCTATTCTTATTCAGAAATACAAGGAGGATTATCCGAATATTCAGATTGATTATCGATGCGGACCTGCCGGGATTCTCAGAGGAAAAATATTGAGCGGTGAGGCTTGCAGCCTTTTTGTCAGTGCCGACTACAAAAACACAAAAAAGGTTTCCGACGCTTTTTGTGAGGCGCCGGTCGTTCCGGTCTGCCGGTCTTCTCTTTGTGTCATAGCCTTAAAAACAGCGGCCACAAACGGAGAAGACGCGATGACTCTTTTATCTAATCCTTGCATGAGAATCGGAACATCGACGCCGGGAGACGATCCTTGCGGTGATTACACTCAAAAGTTCTTTGAAATGATCCGAAAAGAATCTCCAGAGCTCGCCAACTCCATTTCTGCTCGTTCAAAAGCCCTTGTCGGCGGCAGGCATTCGAATCCCGTTCCTTCAGGAAAGAAAGTGGCCTTGTGGCTCCTTGAAACGGGACAATGCGATGTCTTCATAGGATATAGGGCCTTTTGGAACACATACAAAGGTAAGCCGGAGATCGTTACGGCTGACATCCCGCAACGGTATACCATTCATCCTGAATGGTATATGACGTACCGCCCTGACGCCCACAGACTCGCAGAGTTTATCGTCTCTCCTTTAGGCAGATCTATTATTCGGAGCTGCGGATTTTTAGACTCAAAGAGCGAATTGATTAGATAAACGTACGCGTCTGAGAATCAACAGTCCGATCACAAAGAAAAGTGTGGTCACAAGAATGGCCGTTCTTTGATCGCCGGACGTCAGCCAAGTCACCGTACCGTATGTAATCGGACCTAAAACATTGGCACCCCAAACCGCCACATTCCAGGCGGAATAAAACTGAGCGAGTTCACCGGCGGGAGCAAAGACTGCAACGACCGCCCTGCCCGCCGATTGACTGGACCCCATGGCAACACCTGCAATGTTAGCGGCAATCCAGAATGTTACCGGTCCTTGTGAAAAGGCCGCCATAACGCCCATGATGATCCACAGAAGAATCGTGAGTGCTAATGTCTTCTTGTGTCCCAAGCGATCTTGAACGTACCCGAACACAAAAGCACCGATAGCGGCAGTGATATTGACAACCAAAATCAAACTAATCGTTTGGGCCGTCGTAAACTTCATAACGAGCTGAGCATAAACAGCTGAGAGCGTAATCACTACGGCAATACCGGCTTGGTAGAAAAGTCCGCAGACACAAAATTTTAGAAATTCGGGATAGCGTTTCATAAGCTTAAGGCTTGCTGCCACCTCCTTTCTTATCCTTCCGAAGGTCTTTTCAAAGGAGATATTTTTAGGTTTAGAACGCTCTTTAACATACAAGAGCATCGGTAGCGCCATCACAAAGAAAATAGTCGCCGTCGACATTGCTGTATACGGTACATAAACATCAGCGGGAAGACCTGCTTTCTGTCCCTCAAAGACGATCAGCAAACAAGCCGCCAGACTGACGATTCCGCCTAAATATCCGAAAGACCATCCCCAGCCCGAGACCTTTCCGAAAGCTTCCGGTTTTGCCAACTCTGAGAGAAACGCCGAATTCAGAGAAACGCCAGCATTAAAGGCTGTGTTGGAAATAACAATGAGAAAAACAGCAGAAGCTAAGGTTCCGTGGCCTGTGTAAGCTAGGGTCGCCGTACTCATACAGCAGATTCCTGTCATCACAGCGAGCCAAAATCGCTTATTTGCCTGGGCATCGGCTAAAGCACTGATCACCGGAATGACCGCAATAGAAAGCAAATTGGAAAGTGTGATCGTAAGCGTCCAAGCAAAAGTTGCCCAAACTGCATTTTCAGCAACCACGGAGACAAAGAATGCGTTGTAGACAGCGGTCAAAATGACGGTGGTGTAGCCGGAATTGGCAAAGTCATAAGATGCCCAAGCGAGAACCTCCCGCTTTGAAACACCGGGCATCAGATAGTTCTTTCCCGAATCCATCGACTAATCCGAACAGGCCAGTTGATGGATAAAGGCCGCACAGCTTCTGGCTAAAGAAGATGTGTTGTATCCGCCTTCAAGTACTGCCACGACACCCCGGCATTCCGGAATCTCCGATTGGCAGGACGCTAAACGACGCCCCAAAAAGGCATAGTCCCGCTCGACCATCAATAGCTGAGCTTGATCTTCTTCTCTATGCGCATCAAAACCCGCGGAAACCATAATCAGCTCGGGTTTGTATTCTTTAAGCCTGGGCATCCAAACTTCATCCATCGTGCGACGAAGTGCACTGCCCTCGGTTCCCTCCGGGAAAGGTGTATAGATTGCATTCGGGGGAGCGTGATGAATGTGGGCGTATGGGAACAGTGCTTCCTGGAAGCCGTCAAGAATTAAAACGTCATCCCGACCGCCCAAGATATTACTTATGCCGTCTCCGTGGTGAACATCAAAGTCCACGACTGCGACTCTTTTCAGCCCGTAGATACCGATTGCGTGTAATGCGCCGATCGCGACATTATTTAAAAAACAAAAACCTCCGGAATGATCTCGATGCGCATGATGCCCTGGCGGTCTTACCGCACAGAAGACCTTCTTATATTGACCTGAAAGAACGTCATCCACTCCGGCGCAAGCAGCTCCTGCCGCATATTGAGCGGCCTCCCACGTATAAGGATTCATCGCAGTGTCTACACTGATTGTGTTCAAACCTTCTTTAGGGGAATTTTGGGAGAGGTAAGAAATATAGTCGGCATCGTGCGCGGCCAGCATGTCCGTCACTGCGACCATCGGAGGTATCTTCTTATCGACGTATTGAGAGGTACCTGCAGCCAGCATAAGCTCTTCAATTTTTTCCAGGCGCCTAGGACATTCGGGATTGTTGCTTCCCATCTTGTGTTTGAAAAACAATCCGTGAGTATAAAAAGCGGTGTCAGCCATGGGATTCTTCTTTCTGAGCCTTTTTCCAATTTTAACCATTTCTTGGGACGTTAACAGCCTTCAGAAAGGCAATGATCGAATTAACGACGGTTATCAGAAGGTTGCAAAATTGTTTTTTCAATCCAAAACTGTGATAGGAAGTCTAGGGTGCACAAAAAAGGGCTGTCGGCTTCCTCTTGGTAGAAGAAATCGACAGCCAAAACTTTGTTTTATGGAGGGATAAAACAAATTAAGGATATCAATAGGTAATTTGCTATACGTCTAAGAGTCTTTCAAGTTCTTCTCGATTTTCTTTCTTTGCCAGCTCGGGACGTTCGGAAAGCAGAACCATCAGCTTGAGACGAGTTTTGGCATTAGAAAATCCACCGCCATGAATCGCACCGTTGTTGCGGCTGTCCGTGACAGAACCGGGATAGGCATAGACCTGGTAGGGGCGACCTCCCGGGGTTCTAGTGGTAATTACCACAACAACACCTTTATCTGTTGCATCTTTTATCGCCGGTTCCACAATGGCAGGAAGATTTCCGCGTCCGAATCCTTCTAACACGATGCCTTTGCAGCCCTGAGCAACAGCAAAGTCAATGTAATCACGACCGATGCCTGTCTGACCGGTAACAATGTCCACACGAGCGGTCAGTTCTTTTGGAGAATAAGTATGTCTGTCCAGAGGAGTACGGCGGAAAACAACTCTATCGACATCGCAGTAACCTATGGGGCCCCACCAAGGAGAAGCAAAGGTATCGGGGTTAGCGGAATGAGTCTTTCTGACCTGTCCGGCTGCATGAATAATTTCATTCAGCAGAACCATTACGCCTTTGCCTTTGGCTTCTTCGCTGGCCGCTGTTTTGACAGCACATTAAATATTTGCTGGGCCGTCCGGGCTGGTATCGCCGGCGCCGCGCATTGCAGCGGTTAAGACAATAGGCTTTTCGCTCTTGTGAAGAATGTCGAGCATGTAGGCGGTTTCCTCAACTGTATCGGTACCGTGGGTCACTACAGCGCCGGCAACGCCCTCTTCTTTCAAAGCTTCCTCAATCATTTGAGAGAGCTGAAACATTTTTTGCGGAGTCATCGCGCAGCTGGCATGATTTGAAAACTCTCTGACTTCAACATCAGCAAGTTTATCCAAACCAGGAACAGCGGCGGCCAAGTCTGCGCCGCTGACAGCAGGAACCAGGCCGTTAACCTTCGGGTCAAACTTCATCGCGATGGTTCCGCCTGTAGTAAAAACAATGACTTTTTTCTTTTCCGACATTCGATTTCTCCTTTGAAATTTTTTAGTGTCTGGTCATCCCATACTTTTCCTGAGCAGCAATGAGTTCCTCGTTTGCCTGCCCAAGATTTTCATTCAAGTATCCGACCGCAGCGCAGATGATTCGGTCGTAATTTTTAACATCTTCCGACTCTAAGGTCGGAAGAACTTGTTTTTGGAGTTGCTCTCGGCTAATAAAGAGGCTCATTACAGCAGAAGTTCCCGGTATACAGCCGACGCCTCCCATAACTTTATGCACATCATTGCTCATAAAGGTAATGCCACCTAATTCCTGACTGCAAAATTCGTTCAGTTCGGCAGCGATTCGGACTTTTTCCTGAGCAGTAGAAGCTTTGCTCAGCCTTTTTCCGAATTCAATAATCTTTCTGCCTTGCTGACGCGTCAGATCTTCCATTGCGGTATCACTTCTGCCAAGCAGTTCCGGACGATACTCCACCGGAAGGTCCAGAGATTGTGCGGCCTTTAATAAGGCTTTTGCGGCAACAGTGTTGTCATCCCCGGGGAACGCTCTGATTAAGAATGTGGGTTCCTTGATAACGGATGAAAGCGGTTCTGCACAGACCTTGCCTTCAATGACAAAGGAAGGGATTCGATCCAAATGCAGTTTTTCAGATAAGTCTTTCTTTCCGTATAAGTTAACGTTTCCTTCAATATCCTCATTAGGACCAATGCCGCCTACGGTCGCATTTGAAAGCGCCATGACCGATACCGGAACACCGTGAATATCCAAAACCGTTCCAAGAATCTTTCCGCAATTTCCTTCCAGGTCCTCTTCTTTGATGATGAATTGATCGGAGAAGGCTTTCACAAAGCTGTCCAACGCTGCATTAGCAATCGCAGTTTGCAAGGCAACAGGTACTTCCATAGCGCCCTGACCTAAGATTCTTCCGAAGCAATCCACCGCAATCGCTTGCGAACAAACGGCCTGCTTTCCGACGCAATGAGATGCCAGACGGGCCTCTGAAGCTGTAATGCCGCGTCTTGCCGTGCCTATGCCTTCTCCGCCTGAAACTGTCTTAACTTGAAAATATGCATCCTCAAGACCCGTATGGACATTGCACTCCGCAATTTCAAGACTTAAGCCAGTTGCTTCTCGCAGAAGACCAAGCACTGCGCTCAGCCCCCCAGAATCGTCCTGGATAAAACCCAAGTGGCTATTGGCGTGTCCGCATCCGGCATGACCAACAACGCCGATGACTCCGAATGGTGCGGCAGATAAGGATATATTTGTTTTCATGAGTTAACCGATGAGTTCGGGTTCGGCTAACACCGAACCCGAAGATTCACAGACTAATTAAAAGATCATCAAAAGGATGGTGATGATCAAGGCAACCAAGCAGCCGAACAGAATGGACGGACGCTGGAACAAGTTAGCCTGTTTGAGGTTGGATCCCGGAACCACCGGAATAACGGTAGCCAGAGCAGCAACCGGACCGCCGGTAAGAAAGTACTGAATCAGAGAAGCGCCGGAAGCGGCAGCGAAAGCTGCTGCAAACGGGTCAGCTCCAGTACCGAGCACAACCTGAAGGAACGGAACCAAAACAGCAACAGAGGCTGCATAAGACTGAGTCATGAAGCCGGTTACGAAAGCCACGCAGAACATGACGATAACAGGAGAGAAGGAAAGCATCGGAGATGCGAAGGTCGAGATCGTGTCAACGAGACCGATTTGTTTAATAACCGTGCTCATGAACAGGAAGCCGATCGTTGCGACCAACGGGGTGGCGATTAAGCCGACGCCCTGCATCATCGTTTGTTCGGCGCTCTTCATATCCTTGTGGGCAAGGATCATGACGACGAGAGCGGAAACCAGGCCGACCAGGAAAATCGGCAGACCGCAGATGAAACCGATCAAAAGAACCAAGAACGGGAAGAAAGCTTTTCCGGAAGTGGTCTTGTATTCTTTGTTTTTGATTTCTTCCATAACGGCGATTCTGTCTTCTTCGCTGACAGTAACGCCTCTCTTGTGCATGTCATAGATCACGCGGACATAGGACATGAAGAAAATAGAGAGAGCGGCGATTAAACCAAGAACGTTGAACAAACCGTAGCCGATGCCGGCAGTTGCAAGAATTGCAACCTGGGTCGGGTGTGTGAAGCCTGCTAAGTTACCGATATGACCGGCGTGAGCCTGAATACCTGCAACTTTGTTGGGGTCGACGCCGAGCTTAACAGCAGCCGGGCCGGTAATAACAGCGGTAATCACAGGCTGTGTGAAACCTGTCAGTGCGCCGATAACGCCTGCAGCAATACCGCCTGCCGTGCAAACGCCGGGGCCGCCGCCGAGCTTGTTGCCCCAAAGGACGATATCTCTCACGATAACATCCAAGAAGCCAGTTGCCTGCATGATGCCGATGAACAGCAAGATACCCGTCATATCGGCAATCACAGGGTTCAAACCGGAATTAATCATCTTTGCAATTGTCATCGGAGCGCTTCCGGCAAGCGGGAAGCCTGCGACAATTGCAGAAATAGCAGCACCGGTGATTGCGGTAATGTAAATCGGCGTCATGCCTGTAATCATGATCACCAACGTCAAGACCATCAAGCACTGGGCTATGATCATTTGAGTTGTCATTATTAATCTCCTCTTGATTTGAGACGCAGACTCTCTAAGAGCTGCGCGTAGAAAAACCTCTACGAGATAATGTTCGCAACATTCTGTAACAGGACGATTGCAGAACCCCGGGAATTTATTGCAGAAAAATTACAAATGATCCGTATTTGTACTAAGAGCCTTTCAATCAGGTTCTGTAATTAGGTACCCCACCGAGGAATAAGCCGCAATCACGCCGCCGTCCAAGCCGCACTGTTCAAGCTTTCTTCGGATTCTTGCAAAAGTAACACGAAGATACTGGACCTCTCCGATGCTCTCGTCCCCCCACACAGCTCGAAGCAGCCGTTCATGGGTCATGACTTCTCCGGGGTGTTTCACAAGCTCTAAGAGCAGCTTGAACTCTCTGTCCGTCAGTTTGACGAGCGCGTCTTTGACATAACATTGACGCGGGCCGGGCAACAGTCTCAGCGCACCGCAAATAAGTTCCTGACTTTGAGGGGCGTGGACAAGTGATCTGGTTTTTCCTCGTCTCAACACGGCTCGAATTCTTTCCATCAGTTCTTCAATGTAGAAAGGCTTCGAGACGAAGTCGTCTGCTCCTTCTCGGAAGCCCTCGATGACCATGGGACGTTCGTCTTTCGCTGACAGAATAATGACCGGCACATCAGATGATTTACGCAGTCTCTTGAGCATCGACATGCCGTCAATTTCAGGCATCATCAAGTCAAGCAGAATTAAATCGGGTTTCTCAACCGACTTGTTGTAAACCTCCAGTGCCTGAGCACCGTCGGAGGCCGTCTGAACGTCAAATCCTTCGAGTTCTAAATTTTGAGCCAAAAGACGGCGGATCTTGCTTTCGTCATCAACGATCAAGATTAAAGGACGATGCATACTTCCCTCCTACAGCGACAAGGAGATTTTAAAGACTGTTCCGCCTTTGGGGTTTTGTTCGGCCCAGATTTTTCCGCCATGGGCAGCCATGATACCGCGGCAAATCGAAAGGCCTAACCCGGTCCCCCCGACTTTCCGTCCCGAACCCATATCGACTTGATAAAAAGAATCAAAAATTTTAGAGAGATGTTTTTCGGACACGCCTATACCGTTATCAGAAAAGCTGATAACCACAGAGTCATCAATTTTTTCCGACCTCACATTACACGTAGGCTTTTCCTTGTCGTTGTAGCGGGCAGCATTCTCCAAAATATTCACAAAGACCTGGGTCATACGATCCTTGTCTGCCAAAACACATTCGGCTTCTGGTTCAACTTTCAGCGAAACCTCCAAGTGAGGAAAATGAAGATGAACGCTCTTCATTGCTTTATTCAAAATTGCTGTAACAGTCTGCACCTTCGGCTTAATCACCAATGATCCTGCCTCAAGTCTGGAAACATCCAGCCAGTCGCAAATCAAGTTTTGCAGACGCTCGCTTTCCTCCAGCATCTCTGTCAGAAGCTGCTGAGAGTCCGAAAGTTTTCCGGATCTAATTTGGCGCTGCAGCGTTTCACTTTGAAGTCTTAGCGTAGTGACCGGAGTCTTTAGTTCATGCGCGACAACAGAGATCAAATTGCGCTTCATTCTTTCCATGGAAACTTCTTCCGAAATATCTCGAAGTAGCAAACCCATTCTCGGGCCAACATAGCCATGAAATTCCGGCACTAAAAAACCGGAAGCTTCAATGAAAAAATCAGAATCTACTTTACTAACATATCGAGTGGGGCCCGCAAAGAAATCCTGTGGATTATTCGGACTGTCTGCCAAATAAACCTTTCTAAAGTGCTCCTCTATATAGTTCTCGACTTTGGCGATACCGTCTCCGGGCGCAATAGAAAGAATCTCTCTTGCTGTCTTGTTGGAATACAGCAAACTGCCGGTTTTTCCGATCAGTACCACCCCTTCCGTCATAGACTCCAGTAGGGCATTGAAGCGGGATTGAGAAGCTTTCACTGAAGAAAACATCTCTTTGTTCTCTAACACAATGGCAATCGAATTTGCCAAACGCTGAAGCGAGGTATTGACTCGATTTTCTTGAGTGTAGTCAGGCCGCTCGAAGCTTAAATAGCCTAAAACTCCCGTGCTGAGTTTAACCGGCAAACTGGCTAGATCCTGACGACCCCTTTCCGGTTCATCGACGAAATCCAATTGGTTAAGTCCGAGGATTAGACGGAAGCTCTCGACGGTCCGCTTTATCACAACATGCGGCTCATCCTGAAGCGGCGCCAAGAGAAACTGGAGGGCCCTGAGCTCTTGATTTCTCTGATTGAGTGTTCGGATCCGCAGGTTGACCTGATGTGTCAAATCTAAGTTCGATTCTTCTAATTTCTTCTGTGTCGATTGAACCTGCCGAACCAGCTTTTCAAACTGGACCGAAAGCAACTTCAATTCGATCGGCGCATTTGCAAGAAAAGATCGGTCCGGTTTCTTAATGGAACCGTCCTTCTTGAAGGCGTTGATTTGGTCGATTAAGGTTTGGACATAATTTGTAAGACGAAATCCCAAGAAGGTTCCGACAATTAGAGCAAGCAGTGCACCGCAAACAAGAAAGACGCCTGAAGTCAGCAGTGAGGAAAGGAGCTGCTTGTCTCGAAATGTCACGCGCTGAGAAAACACCGCACGCCAATCCGTATCCGGAATCTCGGCAATTGAAAGAACCGCTGAGTCATTACGTTTTTGATTTGTCCGCCACAAAGGTGTAGGCGCCCCAAGCATTTGCTCAGAAATTTTCACAAATTCCGACGATAAGTTTTGCGGTCTTACATTGCCGCTGTCGTTCAAAGAAGTAAAGAAAATTTCCTTTTGTTTTGAATCAAATATTTGTAAAGAATAAGGTTCAGCGCCAACGGATCGTTCGAAGATGGCAGCGATATCTTCCTTCGGCTCACAGCCAATCAAAAGATACGAACGGTCGTAAGAATCAGCTTCCGGGATACGCGAACCAAAACAAATTTCATTTTGAAACGATCGAACGTTAACTTCGCTGCCGGCAAAGGCGGACATTAATTCAGCCGTTGAGACAGAGCTTTCACCATGATGAAAGTCCACGCTCCCAGTGTCTGAGATAAGCTTAAGCGAAGTGAGGTACGGCATTTTCTCAGCTAGCTTATTTA
>ERZ791720.906-NODE-906-length-12217-cov-2.56931_pt1 | contig 12217 bp, 9 predicted proteins | sample MGYA00510048_ERZ791720 | MGnify/ENA primary metagenome ERZ791720 (study PRJEB30046, sample SAMN00715142) | human gut metagenome | study: EMG produced TPA metagenomics assembly of the A metagenome-wide association study of gut microbiota in type 2... | reverse complement strand
GAACGATCACGCGTGCGGAATACAAGCGCCGCCAGTCTCCGATCGGACCTAAGGTGACAAAAGTCGCTTTCGGGCGGGATTGGCGCTTCCCGGTCACTAATAAATACAGACTTTAAGAGTAAAATTTCTGAAAAAATTTCGGGAGAAAAAATGAAACAAGTCGTCGCTATTATCAAGCCCTTCAAACTTGACGAAGTGAGAGAGGCACTCGCAGAAATTGGTGTTCAGGGTATGACCGTGACCGAGGTCAAAGGTTTCGGCCGTCAGAAAGGACATACCGAACTTTACCGTGGTGCGGAGTACGTCGTGGACTTTCTGCCCAAGATGAAGATTGAGTGCGTGGTCGACGACTCGCTGGTCAACATGGCGGTCGAAGCGATTATGAAAACCGCCCGTACCAACAAGATCGGCGACGGAAAGATTTTCGTGATGCCGGTCGAAGAGGTGATTCGAATCAGAACTGGTGAAACCGGAAACGCTGCCGTCTAACAAAACGAAAAACCGATGCCGCAAAGCATCGGGCGAATTTTTTTCTGCCGGTTAAGGCGCTAAAAGAACATAAACGGCGCCGGCTCCTCCGTCATAAGGCGGCGCCTGTACAAAGGCGAGCACCTCTTTTCGCTGAGCCAGCCAAACCGGAACCTTTTCCTTTAAAACAGGCTTCTGTCCAGCAGAGCCGAATCCTTGTCCGTGGATGATTCGTACGGCACGGTGTCCGGCTTTTCTCTCCTCGTTTAAGAATTCCACCAGAAGCAGTCTGGCTTCCTCCGACGTGTACCCGTGAAGATCCAAGGTACCTTTAACGGACCATGCGCCCTGGTGCAGTTTCTTGGGAACATCGGGCGCTATAGAAGGTGCCCGATAAGACAGCCGTTCATCGGAATCCAGAAGGTGATCGATACTGATGTTGTCGGACAAAGAGTCTTCGAGCACCGCTTTTTCGTCGGCGTAGCGCTGACGAGGAATGGGTGCCGGCTTCGGCATGGCGTGGAAGACTTTATCTTCCCTGCCTATTTTTTTTTTGACTCCGAGTTCTTTCATTGCATTCTCGAACTCGTGAGCTTTAGCCTCAGCCTCTTTACGCTTTTGTTCCTTTTCGGCAGCGATTCGTGCTTCTTCTTCCTGTTTGACTTTCAGTTGTTCCTTCAAGCCCATCAGAGAAGCGAAAGACTCTTTATCGACATTCATTTCTGTTAATCAACCAAACCGTTTGTTTCTAAATAGTTTAAGGCGTCCAGAGCAGCCATACAGCCGGAAGCAGCGCTGGTAATGGCCTGACGGTAAACCTGGTCCTGGCAGTCGCCGGCGGCAAAGACACCCGGGAGGTTGGTGGCCTGAGCAGCGCCGGAGGCAATACCTTTAGTGACGATGTAACCGTGGTTCATCTCCAGCTGGCCTTCGAACATCTTGGTGTTTGGGGAGTGGCCGATGGCAATGAAAACGCCCATAACCGGAATGTCTTCCTTTTCACCCGTCTTGAGGTTGTTCAAACGGACGCCGGTCACACCGGTCTTGTCGCCCAGGATTTCGTCCAGCGTGCAGAACTCGTGGAGAACGATCTTGCCTTCGGCTGCGACGGCTTTAAGACGATCTACCATGATTTTTTCAGCGCGATACTGGTCGCGGCGGTGGATCATGTGAACCTTGGAGGCGATACCGGCAAGATAGATGGCCTCTTTAATTGCGGAGTCGCCGCCGCCGACGATGGCAACTTCCTGGTTGCGGTAGAAGAAACCGTCGCAGGTTGCGCAGGCGGAAACGCCTTTGCCCTTGAATTCTTCTTCACTGGGAAGACCGAGATACTTAGCGCTGGCGCCGGTAGCAATAATCAGAGCGTCGCAAGTGTAGTTGCCGTTGTTGCCGACCAAACGGATCGGTTTTTCGTTCAGATGAGCTTCGGAAATTTCATCGAAAACGATTCTTGTTTCAAAACGCTCAGCATGTTCGAGCATGCGCTGCATAAGTTCCGGACCCATCACGCCTTTGGGGTCGCCGGGCCAGTTGTCGACTTCAGTCGTTGTTGTCAGCTGACCGCCTTGCTCCATACCTGTAATGAGAGTAGGTTTTAAGTTAGCGCGGGCGGCATAAACGGCGGCGGTATAGCCGGCGGGGCCCGAACCGATGATCAAAACTTTACTGTGTTCGGTATTGGTAGTCATGTTCTACTTCCTTTAATATTCACAAATTGTCCAACGATTATAGAGCGTTGGTTTACAACTAGAATTACGGAAACACCATTTAACACATAATGAGCAACTCGATAGAAACCTCCTTCTTATATAGAAATTTCCCCCGGTTTCGGAATAATTCCGAAGACGAGGTCGGCGCCGGAGGAAAACTCTGGGGTCTGGTTCTCTTTTGCGTTTGCGCGGCGGCTTGTATCGCTCTTTCTCTTGTTCTGGGAAGTTATGACTACTCGGATCCGGGATTTTCACGCTTCAATACCAAGCTCCAAGTCAGCAACCTCTTCGGAGTGCAGGGTGCTTGGACGGCCGATCTGTTCTATCTTTTATTCGGCTGGGGCGCCTGGGTCTTTGTTATCGGACTCTTTTATTTTCTGGTTCGCGGCTTAAAACGCCTGCGAGGAAAAAAAGTTTCCGTTTCTCCGATCCCGATGGGTTTCCGTATTTTGGCTTTCTGTGTGTTGGTCCTTAGTTGCTGTGCGCTGTTCTTCCTTCGGTTCCATACTCATTCCGAAGGGCTTCCCGGCACGACAGGCGGAGCGCTTGGAAGCGCGATCGGATCCGAGCTCCTCTATTGGATGAGCCTGGAAGCAGCCACGGTTTTCGTTCTTGTTTTAGTTCTGTTTTGTTCTTCCGTGTTTTTCGGTTTTTCTTGGATGTCGGTCGCGGAACAAATCGGAAGAACTTTTGAGCGTTTATTCCGCAGAGTGGCTTCAATTAAGCAAAGCAAAGAAGATGACGCTTTTGCGAAAGCCTCTATGGAGGAAAGAGAGAAGTCGCTTCAGGACCGACAAGGGCCTTCTCCCGAACTGCCTGCGCTTCCTGCTGCTTCCGCTCCGGTTGTTCAGCCGCGGGCTGAAGAGATTAAAACTGAGGAACTTTTATTCGCTGATGATAAGGAAGACGAGGTGAAAGGTCCGGATCAATTTAAACCGATTGATTATGAGCGCGATCCGGAAGACTTGGCACCGGCCTCACTCCGCCCTACGCCCGAAAATACCGTTGCGCCGATGGAAAAAGAACCCTTCGATATTGAAGATATCCGCGATGAAGAGGAAAGTGTCAAAGATCTGCCGATCGAAGATCATGTCGTTGAACAGCCAGCCCGGCTGATCGAAGAAGTTCCGGAAGAACCGAAGGAGTTTGTCCTGCCTCCGGTGTCGTTGCTGAACGATCCTCCGTTTGAAGCGGTTCAGGTCAGCAGGGAAGAATTGAACCTGACCTCTCAGCGTATCGAACACATACTTCAAAATTATAAAATTAACGCTAAGGTTCTTTCTGCTCTGCCGGGGCCGATTATTACCCGGTTCAAACTGCAGCCGGCTCCGGGCGTCCGCTCTCGTAAGTTCGTGGAAGTGGCAAAAGACTTGGCTCGCGGCTTAGGACAGCCCAATGTTCGTATTGTAGAGAATATGCAGGAAGCTGACTGTATTGGTCTTGAAGTGCCGAATTCTTCTCAGTCGGTACAGACGATTTATCTGAAAGAAATTATCAACAGTCACCCCTTCCAGTCGAGTACTTCTCCGCTGACCTTGGCACTTGGTAAAGGCGTTGCGGGCGACCCCGTCGTTATTGACTTGGCTAAAGCTCCTCATCTATTGGTCGCCGGTACTACGGGTTCCGGTAAGTCCGTCGGTATCAACGCCATGATTCTGTCGATGCTGTATAAGAATCCGCCTGATAAGCTCAAGCTGATTCTGGTTGATCCGAAGGAAGTGGAATTCAGTCCCTACGAAGATATTCCCCATCTTTTGACCCCGGTGATTACGGATATGGCCAAGGCGGCTCATTGTCTGGCCTGGGCCGTCCGCGAAATGGATCGACGCTACAAACTGCTGAAGATGGCCGGACAGAAAAACTTTGACGGTTACAACCAGCGAATTCGCGAAGCGAAGGAAGCCGGTACTCCGATTATGAATCCGCATGCCCAGCCGCCGATTCCTTTGGAAGAGATCCCGTACATCATTATCATCATCGACGAGTTGGCTGACTTGCTGATGGTTTACGGCAAGGAAGTAGAGACTCAGATCATGCGCCTGACCCAAAAAGCCCGAGCGGCCGGCATGCACATGATTATCGCCACACAGCGTCCGAGTGCTGATATTGTCACGCCGGTGATTAAAGCTAACTGCCCGTCGCGTATCAGCTTCCAGGTCTCCAACCGCTATGACTCGACGACGATTCTGAATACTCCGGGTGCGGAAGAATTGCTTGGTCGCGGCGACATGTTCTATATGAAGCCCAGTGCTCAGTTGCAGCGCATCCACGGTGCATTTGTTCCGGACGAAGAAATTTACCGTGTGACCGAGTTCCTCAAGGAACAAGGCAAGCCGGAATATGTCGATGGTGTGACTGACGCACCTGAGGAAGAAGAGGAAGAGGTTGAAGAAACTTCTTCCGCCCGCAATGAAGGTAACGAACTTTATGACAAGGCAGTTCAGCTGGTTACGACGGAAAATCGCCCGTCTATCTCCTACCTGCAGCGCCGTCTAAACATCGGCTATAACCGTGCCGCCAACTTGATCGAAAAAATGGAACAGGAAGGCGTGGTGTCTAAACCGAACAGTATGGGCAAACGCCGAGTTTTAGTTGGTTCCGGTCCCTCAATGGATTAAACGTTCACACATGAAAAACGGAAGGTTTCGAGGCCTTCCGTTTTCTGTTAATGGGAACTGATTAGTTTTCAGAAGCTTGAGCAAACAGACCGCGCTCAGCTGCCCATGTCCAGGGCGTATCCAGCCAAGCATCGATTTGTTCTTTCTCGTTTGCGTCGATAAGGCCTAATTTTTCGGCTTTTTCAACAATGAACGCAAAAGGAAGAAGCTGATAAGCGGTGATGTGATGCTTTTCAAAGTTTCTCATCGTCTCCGGCATATCAAAGTTAGTGATTGCAAAGCAGGCTTCTACGATGGCGTCGGCTTCACGAAGTACTTTGGCTGCATCCAATAAAGAAAGACCGGTAGAAAGATGGTCCTCAATGATGAGAACTTTTTTGCCTTTGACGTCGATACCGTCGATTCGACTGAGGTTGCCGTAACTCTTGGTAGCGCGGCGAACCGTGACGAACGGAACGCCGAGGCGGTAAGCCAGGGCGGCGCCGTGAGAAGTTCCGGCGCCTTCAACGCCGGCGATGACGTCAAAGTCCAGCTTAAGTTCAACGATGCGGGATGCCATCGTTTCAACAATATCTCTCCAGGCTTCCGGATAAGAAGGAAGGATACGGTTATCAACGTAGATCGGAGTGACCAGACCCGAGCGAAGACGCATAGGCTTGTCTTTGAGAAATACGATGGCGTTATGACTGAGGAGGTGTTCAGCCATGATATCTTGAGCGATAAAAGAAGTAGGCATTGCTGACACTCCTAGATTTGGATAGAGAAGTCGGTGTTTTCCAGCGGCGGCAGACCGAGGACTCGGCGTCCGTTGACCGTTGCAATCTTTGCCAGGGCTTCCATTTCGTCATAACGGCAGCCGGTCGCAAGCGTCATCAGTTCGTGCCACATATCGCCGCCATTCCAAGGCACCATGGCGTCGCAGACGTTATCCGTACCTAAGGCAACCGTGATGCCGGCAGGATCGAGCTCATCGACAGGAGTCATCGAGTTATGGACAGGGCCGATACTTTCCGAACGCGGTGTGTCAATCCAAGCAGTAGGGCAGGCGATCATCATGACGTCGGCTTTTTTCATCAGATCGTACAAGCGGCGGCGATACATTCTGGAGTGAGCTGCGATGGAAATACCGTGAATGGCCACAACTTTGCCCTGCATACCGTGTTCAATGGTTTTAGCGCACAGCTCTTCGGTTTCATATTCAAGCGATTCATTGAATTGATCGACGTGAACGTGAACCATCTTATTGAGGCGTTTTGCAGTGCTCAAAATAATGTCAAAAGCTTCGGAGCCTTTTCCGTAGTCCTTTTCATCGCGTTTAGGAAGGGCACCTATGATGTCGACCATTTCGGAGCCGATATCGAACCATTGTCTGGCCTCAGGATCGATAACACCCTTGAGCGTCTGGTTAGCGAATTTAACAGCCAGCTGGTCTGCGTAATGCTCTCTTGCTCGAACGCCGGCTTTGATAGCGCGGTCTCTGCTCTGCGGGTCGATGTCCACGAAGGTACCGACGGCAGTGACGCCTTGAGAAATCATGAGCTCGAAGAATTGACAAAACCTTCTGTAGAAGTCCTCTTCAGTGGATTCTGACTTTAGCTTATCCAGCGCATCCCATTTCTGCTGCAGCGTGCAAGTCTTTCTCATATGCAGTACATCCGGACTCAGCGTAAAGGAACGGTCGGCATGAGCATGGGTATTCACCCATCCGCCGTTCCTTTTGATGACCGGTTCAATCATCGAGCGAATAGTAAGAGGAGTTTCCAAGTTCATTTCAATTCCTGTAAAAAAACGGCCTCCCGAAATTGGGAAGGCCGTTGAAGAAAACAGTTATTCTTGGGCTTGCGCAAAGCCCTCCAAAAAGACAGAAGTTTTTCTTCTTGAATTTGGATTGTTCCTGTTTTCATGAGCTAGGAGCATAGCAAAAATAAGATGAGATTTTTTGATTAAAAGCCTGAGGGAACAAACAAATCGCAAACAATGTTTGCAAGAAAACGCTAGTCTTAGTAAAACTACTAATCATCATTTATGATTAGTTCATCGCTAACTTTTGTTAGATTGAGGAAGAAGCGTTTCATGAAAAAAACAGCACTTTTGACCATTACCGGTTTATTTCCGTTCGTTGTTTTTTCCCAGCCGTTGGATCTGTTAAATAATTTTTTGAATGAGACAAAACAGGCTTCCGGTGCTTTTGAGCAACAAACCTTTCAAAAAGACGGAAAACCTGCAGAAGAATTACAGAAAGGAACGTTCTCGTTTTCTCGGCCCGGAAAATTTGTTTGGACTTATACCAGCCCGTATCCTCAGAAGATGGTTTGCGACGGCAGCCGAATCTATATTTGGGATGAGGATTTAAACCAAGTGACTGTTCGGTCGGCTAAAGGAGCTATTCCTAAGAGTCCTGCCTCTATCCTATTCGGAACTCAGTCCTACAAAAAAGATTGGAATGCGACACAACCCAAGCAAGAAGACGGATATACCTGGATCACGCTAACGCCTAAAGCCAAGGACGCTTCGGTGAACTCAGTTTCTTTCGGATTTAAGTCTGAAAAACTTGAGAAACTCATTTTTGTCGGATCGATGGGTGAGAAGACAAATCTAACGATTTCCGATCTTAAGACTGATGTTCAGTTAAGCCCCGAGACTTTTAAATTCACGGCTCCTAAAGGTGCGGACGTGATCGAAGTCAAGTGAAGAATCTTTGTTCCGGCCTGGCGCAGGAATCTGAATTTTTAGCCAGGTACTCTGCGGCTGATAACGCGCAGTGCTTCTCTTTTTAGAAAAAATTGTGCGATTTGTGTTTCTTTTGTCAGTTTTTATGCCCAAATTTGTGGGGAGAGTCGGTTTAATTTTTAGACGGCGCTAAATAGTGTTATTCTCCGAGTAGCAGAACACACGGGGAGCCAGGTCTTCTAATCCAGTCCCTTATAAGTAAAAAGAAGGCCGGCTTGTATTGATGGACACAAAGAACGAAGTTTTTCGTCCGGCGAGAAGTCGGGTGAACTCTGCCTTCGTTAGCAACGGAGGCATGAATGAGTAAGGTTTTTCTATGCGGCGATCCGCACGGAGAGTTTGACCACATCCTGAGCGCCATAGACCAATGGCACCCGGATGCGGTTCTGATTCTCGGCGACCTGACGCCGTCTCATTCCTTGGATGAGATTTTTAAAGGTGTTAAAGGAACCAAGATTTACTGGATTCCGGGCAATCACGACACTGACTCAGACCTTATTTATGACCGTCTTTGGAGGTCTTCTTTCGCTAAACATAATCTCCACGGCAGAGTTCAGGACGTTTGCGGCGTTAAAGTGGCCGGTTTAGGCGGTGTATTCCGCGGCCAAATTTGGATGCCTCCGGCAATGCCGCTTTATGCTTCTCCAAGCCTTTTCATCCGAAAGATCGGCAAGAGCGGAATGTGGCGCGGCGGTCTTCCCCGCAGACACCGTTCGACGATTTTCCAGAGTGTCTATGAAAAACTCAAGGAATGCAAGGCTGACATCCTGATTACGCATGAAGCTCCCTCGATGCATCCGAAAGGCTTCAAAGCCTTGGACGATCTTGCTGTGAAAATGGGTTGCAAAATTATCTTTCACGCCCACCAGCATGAAAGCAAGCGCTATTGCCCGTGCAACGGACTCTGCGCACGCGGAATCGGACTTCGCGGAATCATTGATTTAGAAGGAAACGTTATCGTTCCCGCACAGGTCGATCCGCGCGAGCTCGAAGCAAAAGTCCGATCTGTACCTTCTCCGGTGAAAACTCAGTTAAGAAGAACGCCGGCTTCTAAGTTCCGGCGTCTCAATCGATTCAATCGGTTTTCAAGAAAGGGATGGTCTAACAGGCCCCCCAAAAAGGAACGACAGGGATAAGTTCTCCGTCAGCGGGTGCAGCCTGATTATCAGCCAAGTAAATGAAACAGTTGGCTTTTATCATGGACTTTAAGGCGCCCGTTTTTTGTGAACCTGCAGGCGTCACCGTTACTCGGCCGTCTTCCATTGTCAACAGACCTCTTTGGAAATCTGTGTAACCTACATTCTTCTTGAACCTGCCTTTTGCCGCCGCTAAGGCATAGACCAATTTAGGATCCTTCTGACCGGAGAGTAATGCCAAGGCAATGGAGACAATGGCATAGAAAGTGACTTGTGCAGCAGTGGGATTTCCCGGGAGACCGAAGAAATATGCCTTTCCGATTTTTCCGACAGCTAAAGGTTTGCCCGGCTTAATTAGACAGTGCCAGGAAATGAGTTCCCCGATCTCTAAGACAACTTTTCTTGTGAAATCGGCTTCTCCCACGGAGACACCGCCGGAGGTAATCACGGCATCGCACTCTTGAGAAGCTCTTAAAAGACATTCTCTCAAGGTTTCAGGATTATCTTTGATAACACCGTAATCGATGATGTCAAAGCCTTTTTCTCTTAACATCGCTCCGATGCAGTAACGGTTCGAATCGTAAATTTTTCCCGGAGCAAGTGGCTGATCGATGCTTTGAAGTTCGTCGCCCGTGGAGAAAAAGCCGACCTTCACCTTTTTAAAAACAGTTACCTTGTGAATACCGAGCGCTGCAAGGAAATTTATTTCCGGCGCATGGAGCAGCGTACCCTTCGTCATGCAAACGTCACCGCTCCTGATCTCTTCTCCTTTTCGGCGGACATTGTCATCGGCCCTTACTTCCGACGGGAAAGTAATTTCTTTATCGTCGGCCTTCACAATTTCCTGTTTGACGACGGTGTCCGCTCCTTCCGGTACTTCTCCGCCGGTCATAATACGAACACATTCACCTGACTGCAGCTTTTTCGGGTAAGGATGACCGGCAAAAGAGGATCCGACCTCTTTTAACGTAAAACCTTCAGGTTTGATGTCTTCCGAACCAAAAGCCCAGCCGTCCATCGCTGAGTTATTAAAAAGCGGAAGGTCGATGGGTGAATGAAGATCTTCAGCTAATACAAAACCAAGCGCTTCGGAAATCGTCTTTTCTGCTGTTGAAGCCACAGGCTCGATATAGGAACGCAGAAATTCGAGTGTCTGCGTGTAGGTTTTAACTTCCATCGGAAAGCTCCTGTTCTAACGTTTTGTTTAATAGTTCCAGCTCTTCAAGCGTGTTGAGATTCATGAAATCGCCTTCATCGATTTCACATTCCAATTCGAGTGCACCAAGATGCTCTAGGAATCCCAGAACGCTCCGTTTATTTGAATCCAAGAATGAGGTTAGCGAGGGCAGGACATCTTTATGAAGCAGGCAGTGCAGAGGTTCCTTTTTACCTTTGTGAGTTGGAAAAACACAGAGTGCCTGTTTCTCTTTCGCTGTCTTATGCAAAAGTCCGGCCAGATTTCTCGGTAGAAACGGGGTATCCGTCGGTGAGACGAAATACCAAGGACCGCCTAAGTCTTGTTTTAAGATAGTTTCGATTCCGGCTAAAGGCCCCAGATAATCCTGACGAACATCCTTGAACACAGGATAACCGTAAGAATCAAATTCGGCGGCAAACTCATTAGAGCTAATGAATATGGACTTGACTTGAGGTTTCATGCGTTCGATGACCAAGCCTGCGAGTGTTCGGCCTCCAAGAAGCTGAGCTCCTTTATTTACGCCTCCCATTCTTCGGGCTTTTCCGCCTGCCAAGAGAATTCCGCTGATTTCGTTTTTTGTTTCGTTACTCATTCGCAATAAATCTACAAAGTGTGTTCAGCCAATGCCGAACATCTGAGTTATCACTTGATTGTATTACTCCTGGATTTTGAATCGAACAAAAGGACAGTGTATCCCGAACATATCGTTTGACTGGAGCCTACAAAAGTCTGATTTGTCATTTGCTGTTTTAGGACGTAAGACATCACCTGACGTACTAAGGAGGACGATGAAATAAATAAACTATTGTCGGTGTTTCATCATGAGCGAACTGAAATACATAGCTTCTAAAAACGGCTTGAAGTACAAAATCGTGCGTTTCGAAGCAGGTTCTGAGGGCAAGCGAGCGAAAATCAATCAAAAGGCAGCTACCGTAGATTTCACTGTCTATCCAGCTAAGTTCGAGCCTAATCTGAAATTGACAAATGAAGAAATTGAAGAGATCAGTGTTTTCACAAAAACAATGGAGACCGAGCTTGAAGCAGCAGAAGTCAAAGAATTTATTCTTCGGTACAGGGAAGGGTTGAGGGTTGAAATCATTAGCAAAGCTACGGGGGGCTGCCCCGAAATCATCGCAGACCTAGTTGACTCATTGAAGCGCGCCCTGGTTCCTAAAGAAACATTGGAAGCTTCGCCCGATCACCTTTGTTTCTTGGTCGAAGGCGGGACGGAAGGAAACTACATTTCTGCCTATGCGAGAAGACTTGGTGTGCTGAATAAGATCTCCATTATCAAGCCATCAGGCAATTCACCGGCTGAAATGGTAAAGGAAGCAGCCAGAATTCTGGCGCTGGATGAATTAAAAGGAACGACATTAAGAGATGTTTGGTGTGTTTTCGATCGGGATAGACATCCTTCCTACCGGGAAGCTTTCGAACTAGCTTCTCGCAATAGAAGAATTCGTCTTTGCTGGTCCAATCCCTGCATAGAGCTTTGGTTCTTGATGCACTTTTTAAAACTTCCATGCGGATTAACAGCATCAGTCCGTTTTCCTGGCCCGACACAAACTCAACTGCTCACAGTTTCTGAAAGCATGGAAAAGGAAATTATTGAGCAGGTTTACTACAAATTATTCGATCCTGAAGAAAGCTTGGAAGCCCTTATGAAACAGTGGCCTAGCTACAAGAAGAACGGATTGGGTTATGTAGAAGAACTCCACTCGAAATTGCCATTTGCAATGGTGCAGTACCAGAATTCTGATAAAGACCCCAATCAAATAGGATCGTGTTTTCCTGAGTTGCTGAAAGCTCTTGCGGATATAGCCGGCAAAACTTTGCAGGACGCTTCAGAAGTATCAGCAGTTCTAAACATCGACAATACTGAGCTTTTGGCAATCGAAGAAAAAATAGCCGCGGCTCAGAATAAAGTAGAACAAGCGAGGGCAGGCTATTTGCTGGCTAAGAGCAAGCGTGCTTCACAAAATAACAACAAGAACAGAGTGTACGAAGAAAACCAAGCCAAATTTTTAAAGAATGCGGAAGGCCGGTTGAGTTACCTCCTGGAACTCAAGGAAAAGCTCTCCTCAAAGACAACGCAAGAAGAGCCTCCGAGTAGGGACAATAATGACTAATACGTAAGCGTGACATTGAAGCCTTTATTGAGATAAAAAAAATCTGTTGAAAGAAAGTTGAATTTTGTTGACTTGACAATCCCAAAATAAGCATTCATAATTCGCCTCCGTTTTTCGAAGCAGTAATGTAGCGGGGAACACGGAAACGAAGTTTTACATTTGAAGTTGTTCAGTCGCTTGACAGAAAATTTTAGACGAGTAAAATTTCAATTCTTCGCTCACGAAA
>ERZ791720.884-NODE-884-length-12617-cov-2.87789_pt1 | contig 12617 bp, 6 predicted proteins | sample MGYA00510048_ERZ791720 | MGnify/ENA primary metagenome ERZ791720 (study PRJEB30046, sample SAMN00715142) | human gut metagenome | study: EMG produced TPA metagenomics assembly of the A metagenome-wide association study of gut microbiota in type 2... | reverse complement strand
GAGGAGTCAGTCCGTAAGGGGTGACTCCTTTTTTTATATTAAATTTGATGTATTAAATCTATTATCTAATATCATGAAGAAAATCTATTTATTTCTATTTAGTCTGTTTATCTGTAATATCCTTGCGGCGCAAGATCAAGACTATAAAATAGTCAGAGATATCTCTTATACCCAATCGAAAAATCCATATGCGGTGGAACGTTGTAAATTGGATCTTTATTATCCCGAGAACGCAAAAGACTTCCCTACGGTAGTCTGGTTTCACGGAGGCGGCTTGTCGGGAGGTAGCAAATTCATCCCGGAGGAATTGAAGAACTGCGGATTAGCCGTTATCGCCGTAAATTACCGTCTGCTACCCAAAGCCACGTTGAGCGATTGTATCGATGATGCCGCCGCCGCTGTCGCTTGGACATTCAGCGAAATTGAGAAGTATGGTGGGGATAGGCGTAAAATCTTTGTCTCAGGTCATTCCGCCGGAGGTTATTTAACAAATATGGTCGGACTGGATAAGAAGTGGTTGACTAAGTACCGGATAGATGCTGATTCCATCGCCGCATTAATCCCTTTCAGCGGTCATGCGATCAGCCATTTCGCTTATCGGCAGGCGAAGGGGATGAAAGATACCCAACCGAGTATCGACGAGTTCGCCCCTTTGTTTTACGTACGTCCTGACGCTCCTCCATTGATTATCGTCTCGGGCGACCGGGAGATGGAGATGCTGGGCCGCTATGAGGAGAACGCCTATTTTTGGCGTATGATGAAAGTGGCCGGACATAAGAATACTTATATCTATGAGTTGGACGGATATGATCATGGATCGATGGCCGCTCCTGCCTTCCACATCTTAAAGAATCACGTGAAGGCGATCTTGAAAGGTTCAGAAACCCGGTAATTCGATAAACTATTTAATTTAATACGTATGGTTCTCTTTTCTTTATTAATGGTCTTGATTTGCTTGAACGCATGTTCTGGAGCGAAGACCTCGGACAATGTAACGGTGTATGTCACGACAAACGATCGTGCGAAAGATTTCGTGAGAAGTGAGATCGCCTTGGGGGACAAACAAGCCGCCTCGCCTTCCGCGATAACGATAGACCCTTCGGTGCGCTATCAGACGATGGATGGCTTTGGCGCCGCCGTGACAGGCTCTACCTGCTATAACTTGATGCGGATGGCTCCCGAGGATCGGACAGCTTTCCTGAAAGAGACTTTCTCTGATACGGAGGGGATGGGGTATAGCTATATCCGTATCTCGATTGGCTGCTCGGACTTTTCTTTAAGTGAGTATACTTGTTGTGACACGAAGGGTGTCGAGAATTTCGCCTTGCAGAGCGAGGAGAAGGAGTATGTGATACCGATCTTGAAGGAGATCTTGGCGATCAGCCCTTCTATAAAAATCTTGGGATCGCCTTGGACTTGTCCAAGATGGATGAAGGTGGATAACTTAAAGGATTTGCGCCCGTTCGAGTCGTGGACTAGCGGACAGCTGAATCCCGCCTATTATCAAGATTACGCTACCTATTTCGTGAAATGGATACAGGCGATGGAGGCCGAGGGGATTCCTATCGAGGCGATAACTCCCCAAAACGAACCTTTGAACCGAGGAAATTCCGCTTCCTTATTTATGGGATGGGAGGAGCAACTCTCTTTCGTGCGTGACGCTCTAGGCCCTAAACTGAAAGAGACTGGCCTCAAGACGAAGATCTACGCTTTCGACCATAATTACAATTACGATAATATGTTGGAGCAGCAAGGCTATCCGATGAAAATCTACGAGGATGAGAATGCCGCTTCTTTCCTGACAGGTGCCGCTTACCATAATTACGGGGGCGACCGGGAGGAGTTGAATAACGTAAACGGCAAGTTCCCCGATAAAGAATTAATCTTTACGGAAACTTCTATCGGCATGTGGAATGATGGACGTAACTTAGAGAAACGCTTGATGGAAGATATGGAGGAGACGGCCTTGGGTACGGTGAATAACTGGTGTAAGGCAGTTATCGTATGGAACTTGATGCTGGACAACGAGCGGGGACCGAACCGAGAGGGTGGTTGCCAGACTTGTTATGGTGCCGTGGATATCGATCGCTCGGATTATAAGACGATTACCCGGAATTCTCATTATTATATTATCGGTCATTTATCCTCTGTGGTGAAACCGGGGGCAGTACGGATCGGCTCTAAAGGGTATACGGCTGATGGGATTATGTATTCCGCCTTCGAGAATTTAGATGGAACGGAAGCGCTCGTATTACTAAATAATACGGACGGGACTAAAAATATAACGGTAAACAGCGGCGAACGTTCGTTTACCTACGAGGTTCCCGCTAAAGCAGTCGCTTCTTTTCGTTGGAATCTTTACTAATAAGGAGGGTGTGTTAAAAGTTGGTATTATGGCACGCAGATTTAGCAGATTTACGCAGATAATATATTGATTTTCATATCATAAATCTGCGGTCATCTGCTCAATCAGCGTTATCTGCGTGCCATGTTCACACTTTTGACACACCCCCGAATGTCCAATACTTTATCTATAGTGGCAACAAGCCGGTAGCTTATCATATACGGCTTTATCCGCCTTATCCATATCCGTGTCATGGCCTACTTTAGCGATCGCCTTGCTGATCGCTTTTGGGGAGGTCTTTTGGGGATCGTACTGGAGATGGATCATCTGGGTATCTTTGTCCCAATGAGCGGATAACACACCATTTACCCCTTTTGCCGCTTTCTCGATACGTTCCTTGCACATATCGCAAGAGCCTTTGACACCGAACATGGCATGCTCGGAGGCTACCCCCGTGGCGCTTTGCGCATGCATCATATGCCCCTCATGCCCAGTCATAGGCTTGGCGGGCTCGTCGCCGTTATTCATCATGGAAGTTTTTCCCTCCAGCTGTGCGCTGGCGTCTATGGCGAAGACTCCGTTGGTTACGATTTCCTCACCTTCTCGCAAGCCATTCAAGATAACATAAGAGTTACCAAGGGAAGGGCCTAGCTCCACCTCACGCATCAAGAAAGCGGGGGTATTCGTATCCGGTTGCTTTACGTACACGATAGCACGTTTACCCGTCCAGAGCACAGCGGTTTGCGGTACGACGATCTCGTTCTTATAGTTGCGGAGCGGGGCGCTTACGTTTGCCGTGGCGTACATCTCGGGCTTGAGCTCTAAAGAGGCGTTCGGTACCTCTACACGGACCTTGGCGGTACGGGTCGTCGTGTTCAAGATCGGGTCGATGAAAGAGATCTTACCCGAGAACTTCTTGCCGGGTAGCGCTTGCAAGGTAAATTCCACCGGATCACCTTTGCTAAGGAAAGGGAGATCCACCTCGAAAGCGTCGAACAAGGCCCATACCTTCGTGAGGTTCGCCACGTCGAAAAGGATAGCTCCTTGGGATACATAATCACCTTGGCTTACCCGCTTGGACAGGACGATACCGCTCGTGTTCGACTTGATCTCTACAACCGGGGAGATAGAGCCGGACTTCTCGATAGCGGCGATCTGGGCATCTGTCATCTTCCATAAATATAGTTTTTCACGGGCGGCCTGTATCAATTGAGATTGTCCCATGCGGATCGCTTCCAACAATTCTTGCTGGGCGGTGAAAAGCTCTGGGGAGTAGAGGGTAGCGAGGGTCTGTCCGGCACGCACCGTCTCACCCGTGAAATCAACGTTCAAGCTCTCGATGCGTCCGCTTACATGGGCTGTTTGAGATTGCAGGCTACGCTCGTCCGGTACGATCTTGCCGTATAAACGGACTTGCTTGACCGGATTCTGGCGGGATACCTTGGAGGTTTGTACGTCCGCTAAGGCTGCTGCTTCTTCCGAAAGCTGAATGGCGTTGGGATCGATGGCCTTGTCGGAGAAGGAGCTCTTACGTACGGGGATCAAATCCATGGCGCAGATAGGGCATTTACCCGGCTTGTCTTGGCGAATTTGGGGATGCATGGAACAAGTCCACTCGCCGGCCTCGTTCTGTTGGAGGTCGTGGCCATGCGTAGGGTCGTGAACTACCGTGCCGGTCTCGCTCGCTTGTGACGTATGGCTGTCGGTATCGGAGTTATGGAACAGGAGCCAGCCCAACAAGAGGCCGCCCGCTAGGAACAGGATATATATCAGGTACTTGGATTTTACGGTTTCATTTATATTTTTCATTTTCTTATTCGTTTACAGAGGTGGATATTAATTTCTCGATTCCGGCGATTTGGGTATTATATTCCGCTATCGCTTCGCTTTTCTTCAAGTGATAGTCCAACATTTGTCGCTCCACTTGGATCACGTCGGTCAAGGTCGTTCTTCCTGTCGAGAATTCCCGGACGATCAGTTGGTAGGTGGCCAACGATAGATCGTATTGTTTCTGGTACAAATCGATTTTCCGTGCGGCATCTTCCAATTGCTGGGTAATACGGATATACTCGGCTTGCAGTTGGTTCATCGTGTTCTCGTACTTCAACTCGCTGGATTTCCAATAATGCTTGCTTTCCCGTTGCTGTGCGTTATATTTCTTACGGAAGATAGGAAGGCTGATCTTTAGCATGGGCATGAACATATCCTTTCCGTTCATACCGGACATAGAGCCCATAGACATATCTTCCGGTTTCTTCCCGATCAAGGAATACTGGAGGCCGATACCTAGCATGGGGTAACTCATTTTCTTGTCCATCTCCGCCTTGGCCCGGTAAGCGTTTCCTTCCGCCTCCAGCATGGTAAGCATGGGGTTGTTGGAGATGACGCTGTCAAGAGCCATCGACTCACTCCATGAGAGAGGAAGCCGTTCCAACGAGTCGGGGACGGAAATCGGGGTAGCTAGCGACTGATTGAGCAACGTATTAAAAGCAGCCTCGGCCGTTTTCCGTTGCGATAACAAGGAGGCTAGCGTATTCTCCAGTTCTACCTTCTCCATCTGGATTCGCAGTACGTCCGACATTCCGCCCATGGAGTTGCCACTTCCCATAGAGCCTCCACCCATAGGGCTACCGCCGGACATTCCGGACATCGTACTACCGGATGCTCCCGTGCTTTGTACCGTAGGGCTTCCCATGCTACTGCCTCCCATACCCGACATACCTCCACCGGATGCGGCGGGAGGAGTCGATGGAGCAGAAGATACGGGGGAGGGTAGGACGGAGGAACCGCCCGCCTTCGCCGACGGAGCGGAGAAGCGGTTCAATGCCAACTGTTCCAACTGGTCTAGCAGACGAAGGTTCGCCTGCGTATTTTTATATTGCTCGCTGATATTGCAAAGCTGGTACCATTGACTCTTCACCTCGTAATACAGGTTGTTGCGACTGTTACGGAATTGTTCGTAAGCCATCCGGGCCATCTCGGTCGCCTCGTTGCGGGCCGCCTTCCGGGTACCGAACCAAGGGAACATTTGCATCAAGGTGAAATCCGCTATTTGCTTTCCGGACAAGATCTCCATCGGTTTCAGGAAGAAACCGATCTCCAGTTCCGGGTCCGGATAGGCTCCGGCTTGCGGGACTTTCTCCAAAGATGCCTTATACAGGGAGAAGTCGGCGTTGATCTGCGGATTGTTACGTGCCGCCAGTTCCAGATAATAGCCTAAACTATCGGCCGGCTGGGAGTAAGCGAAAAGGACGTTTAGCATCCCCAGTACACCTGCCATGATGATTGATCTGATTCTTTTATATCTCATAAGTCGTTACCTCCTCTTGAATTTTATTCTTTTGTTCTTTCTTTATAGCGTTCTCCCGCCACCAGCATTGCAGGACGGGAACGACAAACATGGTCATACTCTGGATCAGCATGCCTCCGAACGTAGGGATAGCCATCGGTACCATGATATCCGCCCCCTTACCGGTAGAGGTAAGTACGGGGAGTAAAGCGATCAGGGTAGTGGCTGTAGTCATGGCCGCTGGGCGTACCCGTTTCAGTCCGGCGGCTACTACCGCTTCCCGGATATCGTGCTTGGTGCGGGGGTCTCGCTCGAGGAATACATGATGGATGTAGGTTCCCATCAATACCCCATCATCCGTAGCCACACCGAACAAGGCGATGAAACCGACCCAGACTGCCACGCTCAGATTGATCGTGTGCATCTGGAAAAGATCCCGCATATTCTCTCCGGCGATGGAGAAGTTCATGAACCAATCCTGTCCGTAAAGCCATAGCAAGATAAAACCTCCGGCGAAGGCTACGAACACCCCGGAGAAATGGATCAGTGAGGCAGTGACCGTCTTGAATTGAAAGTATAGAACCAGCAGGACGATCAACAAGGCGAGGGGAACGACGATCATCAGCCGGCTGGTGGCACGCTCCTGCTGCTCGTAATTGCCGGCGAACTTATAGGATACGCCGGGATCAAGGTTCAACTCGCCCTCCTTTATCTGTTGCTCAAGGATGCGGGAAGCCTCTTTCACGACATCCACTTCCGCCTTCCCCGCCAGTTTGTCGAAGATGACGTAGCCTACCAAGAAAGTGTTCTCGCTTTGGATCATCTGCGCTCCACGGGTATAGTTGATATCGGCTAGCTCTTTAAGCGGGACTTGCGCCCCAGTGGCGGTCGGTACGAGGATCATACCTAGCGCCTCCGGATTATCTCGAAGCTCACGAGCGTAGCGTAGGCGCACCGGGAAACGTTCCCTGCCTTCCACGGTGCGGGTCAGTACCATGCCACCGACAGCGGCACTTAATATCTCTTGCAAGTCCTCCACGTTTACGCCGTAACGGGCCATATTCTCACGGTTCAGTTCGATCTCCAGATAAGGGGCGCCTACCGCACGGTCGTAAAATACGGAAGAGGGGATAACGGAGGGTACCTCTTTCAATGCCTTCTCGATCGCCTTTCCGGCTTTCTCGATCGTCTCCAGATCCGGGCCATACACCTTGATACCCATCGGGGCACGCATACCGGTGGATAACATGACGAGACGGGCCTCGATAGGCTGCAGCTTCGGGGCGGAAGTCAATCCCGGAAGATGGGTGACGTTCACGATCTGTTGCCAGATATCGTTCGTGTTCTTGATCTCCGGTCGCCATTGGCGGAAGTAATCGCCTTTAGCGTCTGGGATCAGGCTGTCTGAGGGAATCAGCCGGAAACCGTCTTTGGGGTTATATACGCCTCCATCTTTTAGGAGATACTCCCCTTGCCGGTTTACCTTGAAACGTTCCCTTTTCCCGTCCTCATTCAGGATATATTCCGGACGGTAGTTGATCGTATTCTCGAACATCTGTACCGGCGCTGGATCGAGGGCGGAGTTTACACGGCCCCATTTACCGATGGCGGTCTCCACCTCGGGGATAGAGGCCAGCCGTTTGTCGAGCGCCTCTATATAATCAAGGTTTTGCTCGATACCGGAATGCGGCATGCTAGTCGGCATCAGTAGGAAAGAACCTTCGTTCAGGCTAGGCATAAACTCCTGTCCGATGCCTCTCCATATCCAGAAACCGAATACGATGGTAGCTCCCGGAATCAACATGAATTTCCAGCGGTTATCCAAGCACCAGCGCAATATCCTCTCATAATACATAACGAGCAGCCACAGGATGCTTAGGATGATGGCTACGCAACCCGCCACGAACAGGATATTGGCGAGCATCCCTTTTTGCGGCCCCATCGGCAACCATTCCTCGGACAGGTAATAGATCGAGACAAAGAGGGTGATACCGATATTGATATAAGTGCTCATCTGAGGCTTCTTCCAATACCCGGACAATAGATTATTCAACCCGACTGCCGTTAGCCCGATAGCGGGAATACTGCCATAGATAATAAGTAAGGCGATTCCGGCCACGATCAACAGGTAATTCAGTATTTTCCGTATCTGCCTTGAATGGATCTTTATCGAGAACAACCAATACGATAGGGAAGGAAGCAAGATCAATCCCAGCACGAAGGCGGAAGCCAAAGCATACGTCTTGGTGTAGGCCAAGGGCGAGAACATCTTCCCTTCCTGCGCCTCCATGGTGAAGACGGGGAGGAAGCTGACGATCGTCGTGATCATCGCCGTGCTGATCGCCCCGGACACCTCGCTTACCGCCTTATAAATAAGGTTGACAAACGCCTTTCCCCCCTGTATATGCCTGTTCTCGGGCATCTCCCGGTAACGGATGATACTTTCCACGAAGACGACCCCTACATCCACCATCACGCCAATGGCGATCGCTATACCCGATAAAGCCACGATATTCGCCGCTATCCCCGTATAACGCATGATGATGAACGTGGCGAGCACCGCTATCGGTAACATGCTGGCGATAACGATAGAGGCCCTTAGGTTGAGCACCAGCACGATGATAACGATCACGCAGATCAATATCTCGTGGGAGAGGGCGGTCTCCAACGTCCCGATCGTCTCCTTGATAAGCCCCGTACGGTCGTAGAACGGCACGACGGTTACCTTGGAGACCGTCCCGTCCGCCAGTACCTTCTGGGGCAATCCCGGTTCCATCTCCTTGATCTTCGCCTTTACGTTATTGATAACCTCCAAGGGGTTGGAGCCATAGCGGGCTACGACCACTCCGCCCACGGCCTCCACACCCTCCTTGTCCAGCCCTCCCCGTCGGGTTCCGGGGCCGATATTCACGAACGCCACGTCCGATATGCGAACCGGTACGCCTTCCCGAACGGTGATGACGGCATTCTCTATATCTTTTACATTCTTGATATACCCCAAGCCCCGGATCAGGTACTCCACCTTGTTGATCTCCATCGTCTCGGCGCCGATATCGAGGTTGCTCTTCTTGATGGCGCTCATGATATCCATCACGGAGACGTTGAAGGCATACATGGCATCCGGGTTCAACTCGATCTGGTACTCCTTCACGAAGCCGCCCGCCGAGGCAACCTCGGATACCCCCTCGGCGGAGGATAAGGTGTACTTGACGTAGAAATCCTGTATCGTACGCAACTCCTCGGCGTTCCAGCCTCCGGTAGGTTTACCGGTCTTGGGGTCCCGTCCTTCCAGCGTATACCAATAGATCTGCCCGAGGGCGGTAGCGTCCGGTCCCAAGGTAGGCTGTACGCCTTCCGGCAAGGTTCCCGGAGGCAGGGAGTTCAGCTTCTCCAATATACGGGAACGGCTCCAGTAGAACTCTATATCGTCATCGAAGATAATGTATATGAAGGACATCCCGAACATGGAGGAACTACGGATCGTCTTCACTCCCGGGATACCTAAAAGAGAGGTGGTCAGCGGATAAGTGATCTGGTCCTGTATATCCTTCGGCGAGCGGCCCATCCATTCCGTGGCCACGATCTGCTGGTTATCGCCGATATCGGGGATGGCGTCTACCGGAATCGGATTCCGGGGAATGATCCCCCCGTGCCAATTGAAGGGGGACGTGGAGATGCCCCATACGATAATCAGCACTAGTAAAAGTAAGGTTACCACCCTGTTCTCAAGGAAGTAACGAATGATTCTGTTTAACATTTGAATGAGCTTTTATGATTTGAAAACATATGAGAACGCTTATTTGTTCGTCTTTGAAGGCAAGCGATCACATGAGTACTCGTGATGCTTTACGCCAGTACTCGCAAGGGATTACTCCAGTATTTGCAATGGATTACTCCAGTACTTGCGGTGGATTACTCCAGTACTCGCAATAGATTACGCCGGTACTCGTGCGTAAACAGACGTAAATCGCCTTTTAAAAAGGAAGCCTATACGCTAAATCAAAAAAGTACAATGATGGACGAATAACGGGATAGCGCTATTCTCCTTGGGTGGATTAATAAAGGGATTGGAACGTGTTGTCTCGTCTCGCCCGGCGATCTTATAGGAGTCGAGTAGATCGAACAACAAAACTACAGCGACAGGAGCGGACAATTGCACGAGCGTATTCGCCACATCCTGATCGACGGATAACTTAACATATTCCGTCTCGGTAGAGCAGCACTTATGGGACGTGCCCGCCTCACCGCAACTGGGGCAAGTGTCAAGATACTGCAAACTCACCTCCGCCAACTTACCCATACAATAATGGTAATTCAGCGCAAACCCGGAGGAAACCCCGAGGTAAAGAACAGCGAGTATGAACAATAAAAATCTTCTCATCCCAAGTAATATATTCCGCAAATATATGAATATTTTTTGAACGGGCAATAGGGTGGAAAAAGTGCTCGTAGGGTTGTTAAAATCAGAACCTTTTCTTTATAGCCTTGTTCAAGGTAGGTAATTAATCTAAACAAAACACATTTATGAGACTATTTGTACAAGGAGCAGTATTACTGCTAGGTATGGGATTCTTATCGGCTCCCGCTAAGGCTCAAAAGGTGGTCATCGAGGATGACGCGCCAAATTCGATAGTCCTTGTCAGCCAAGACAAGGCAGGTGATGAAATCGTGAGGATAATGAATGAGACGCAGAGCCCTCGTTTCCACGACCCGAAAGCCCCCCGCTTCGTATTGACCGATCGTAAGGGACGTTTCGCCTTGGGTATCGGCGGTTACGTGAAGGCTACGGCGGAGTATGATTTCGGCGGGATTTCGGATGATGTCGATTTCTATCCGTCCATGATCCCGAATGGTGGGCAGAACTACGTCCGTAACCAGTTCCAGATGGACGCTACTACCAGTACGATATTCTTGAAATTAGTGGGTCGTACCAAACACCTCGGGGATTTCGTCGTGTATACGGCGGGTAACTTCCGGGGAGGCAGCAAGGTCTTCGAGCTCCAGAACGCCTATGTGTCTTTCCTTGGTTTCACGATGGGTTACGATTATAGTACCTTCATGGATCTGGCCGCCCTTCCGCCCTCGATCGATTATGCGGGGCCTGCCGGACAGGTTTTCAGCCGTGCCACCCTGTTACGCTATGAGCGTGCTTTCGGTAAGGGATGGAAAGCGGGTGTAGGTATCGAGATGCCAGTGGTGGATGGCATCACGAACCAAAGCGTGAATATCAGTAACCAACGTATGCCGAACTTCCCTGCCTATATCCAATACGCTTGGAATAAGAGCAGCCATATCCGTGTAGCTGGTATCGTACGTAATATGACGTATGAGAACTTGGTGGCGCAACGGGCCGAGTCTAAGGCCGGATGGGGCGTGTTTGCCGCCTCTACGTTCAATGTGACGAGCAAGCTGAACTTCTACGGTCAGGCTACTTACGGCCGGGGGATCAGCCAGTTCTTGAATGATATCAGTAATCTGGACGTGGATCTGGTTCCGGACCCCGAGGCCAAAGGCAAGATGCAAGTGCTTCCGATGATGGGTTGGTACGCTGGCTTGCAGTATAATATCACGCCGAAGGTATTCGTCTCCAGCACCTATAGCCAGACTCGTTTATACAGCGAGAATGATTACCCGGTTACCCCGTCGGATCAATACCGCTACGGTCAATACTTGGTAGCCAACATTTTCTGGAACGTGAACGCTAATCTGCAAGTCGGCGCCGAGTATTTGAGAGGCTGGCGTACCGATTTCAACGATATGACCCGCCACGCCAACCGACTTAATGTTTCCGCTCAATATAACTTCTGATAATGTAGCGTTTTGTTGATGTGCCACACCGGGGGATTCTTGGTGTGGCATTTCTTTTCGAGGCGATTGGCAGGTCTGCGATTAATAGATGTTCGCCATGCTAATCAGCGGCTCATACAGCTTCTCGATATCCTGCGAATCGATCTCGATCTCAACTTGATCACCGGGGATAAGAGTCTGTCCGGCGGGAGCCAAGTCCTTGCGATCCCGGTGAATAGTCTTGATGATACAACGTTGGGGGAGGGTGAGGTGATCTACCTCCTTCCCGTCGAAATAGGCACCTGTCATGATCTCTACGAACAGGCTGGAACGCCCTTCGGTACGGAAGGCTGGAGTCGAGATCATCTCGTCGTAGAGAACCACGTTAAAGGGCTTTATCTGTAGCATTTCCGTGAAGTAATACGTAAGCCCGCCGACAATGATAGAGGGGTAGAATACATCCAGATGCCCGGTTATCTCCGTAATCAAGACGATACCCGTCAGCGGTGTCCGGACTACCGCCACCAAGAAACCTACCATGCTGATTAACATGATATAGCTGATGCTCTCCGTTTCAATGAAACCATACTTCACCAATAATAAGGCGATGATCTGCCCGAACAATCCCCCGGTAACTAGTGTAGGGATGAAATTCCCTCCCGGCAGTCCGGAGGAGAAAGAGAGAGACGTGAATATCAAGTGGATGAGCATCATCGCCGCTATCCATAAAACGGGGTGATATCCATGCATCGCTTGCATGATAAGGAATTGCTCGCCTCCTCCTGTCAAATCGATCTCCGTCAATGAGATCGTATACGCTATGATAAGCAGGTACAACATCTTCATATAAGGAGGATGCTTCAGTCTGGTAAAGAAATCCTTGCACCAAAGGGTAAACATCGAGTAAATTTTCCCGAAGACGGAAATAACCACGGCCAGAAATAAGAACAACTTCAGTTGATCTATAAAAGTAGCCTGCGGGGCAATAGCGCTAATCTGCGAGTAGGGGTTGAAGGGGAAAATCAAGCTCGCTACGCCTCCCGCCACGACCCCTGCCAGCAAGGTGGTAATGGCGGTCTTGGGAGCGTCGAACCGTTCGATGGACTCGATCACCAAAAGTGAGGAAGCGAGGGGAGCGGCGAAAGCGGCGGCCAATCCGGCACCTGCGCCGGCAGCCAAAAGATGCTTGCGCTCTGG
>ERZ791720.873-NODE-873-length-12824-cov-2.33072_pt1 | contig 12824 bp, 14 predicted proteins | sample MGYA00510048_ERZ791720 | MGnify/ENA primary metagenome ERZ791720 (study PRJEB30046, sample SAMN00715142) | human gut metagenome | study: EMG produced TPA metagenomics assembly of the A metagenome-wide association study of gut microbiota in type 2... | reverse complement strand
CAGGCGTGCGACTAAGTTTTGCGACTTGCAGCCGAGAAATCTGCAGAGATTGGAAATTGACATGACAACTAAAGACATCTATTCACAGTCCGAACATCATATGAAGCGTTCTATTGAAACGCTCAAAGAAAACCTGATGAAGATCCGTACGGGTCGTGCTCATACCGGTTTGCTCGAACATATCACCGTCGATTACTACGGCTGCCCGACCCCGATTTCTCAGGTCGCTCAGCTCGGTTTGGCCGACGCCAGAACAATCACTGTTCAGCCTTGGGAAAAGAAAATGGTTGCCGTGGTTGAAAAAGCAATCCGCAACTCCGATCTGGGTCTGAATCCGGCAACTTCCGGCGAAGTCATCCGTGTCCCGATGCCTCCTCTGACAGAAGAACGCCGCCGTGACTTAACGAAGGTCGTTCGTTCCGAAGGCGAAGAAACTAAGGTTGCCATCCGCAATCTGCGCCGTGACGCCAACAACAAGGTTGCCGCGCTCGTTAAGGAAAAAGAAATTTCCGAAGACGACGAACGCCGTTCCAATACTGAAATTCAGAAGCTCACCGATAAGTACATCGGTGAAGTCGACAAGCTGATTGCCGAAAAAGAAAAGGAAATCATGACCGTTTAATCGGTTTTAAATCCTATGACAAGTCAGGAATTGACTGCAAAGCCACGTGAAAGGGTGCCCCGTCACGTGGCTATTGTTATGGATGGCAACGGAAGATGGGCCAAGGCCCGCAAGCTTCCGCGTCTCATGGGCCATCAAAAAGGGGTAGAGTCCGTCCGAACTGCAATCCAGACTGCGGCTAAGGCCGGAGTTCAGCATTTGACGCTCTTTGCTTTTTCCAGCGAAAACTGGAATCGGCCGGCCGAAGAAGTGAAGGGCTTGATGAAGCTTTTTCTCGTGAGTCTGCGCAGAGAGATCGCCGCTCTCAATAAAGCGAATGTTCGTGTTCGTCTCGTCGGTGATTTGACAGCTTTTTCTGAAGAACTTCAGCAGCAAATCGCAGATTCAATGAAGATCACAGAGAACAACACGGGTCTTACGCTCAATGTCTGCGTGAATTACGGAGGCCGCTGGGAGATTCTTGAAGCTGCCAAAAGATCTCGTGAGGTTCCTCCGGAGGAGCTGACGGAACAAAAATTTGCATCACTGCTGCCGTTAGCAGATTCCGGAGATGTGGACCTGTTTATCCGCACGAGCGGAGAGGAGCGCATCAGCAACTTTATGCTGTGGCAGCTCGCTTACGGGGAGCTCTATTTCACGAAAATTTTATGGCCCGATTTCACCGAGAACGAGTTTTTAAATGCGCTAAATTGGTACTCTAATAGAGAACGTAGATTTGGTAAGACTTCCGAACAAATTCAACAGGAAGCGAAAAAGGAATAGTTCATGTTGCTGCAAAGAGTCATCACCGCCGTTGTGTTGTTAATTATCATCATCGGCGCGCTTTTAATTTCCCCTCTCGCTTTCACGGCGGTGGCCGCGATTGCCATCGGATGCTGCTTTTGGGAGTGGCTCCGGATCTGTAAATGGAATAACGGAGTCGCTATGGTCTGCGGCGTTTTGCTGGCGGCCTTCCTCTTCTTTCTAGAGTATGTTTCACCGGCTGCGCTGCAAACCATTCAGTCCGGCAACGGGCTCATGATTATTACAGCTGTGGCTACCGTGCTTTGGGCTGTTATCACCGCTGTCATCTTCACTCGCCGGGCTTCCGGCTGGATGGTACCGAAAGGCATCGGGGCTTTGCTTGCCTGGATCTTTGTTCCGGCAGCTTGGTTCTCCCTCATGTATCTCTTCCGTGAGAAGGGCACCATCTACATGCTTTCCGTCTTAGCTATTGTTTGGGTTGCCGATATCGTGGCCTATTTCGGCGGCCGCTGCCTAGGCGGTCCGAAGATGGCCGAAGGCATCAGTCCGAAAAAGACTTGGTCAGGCGCGCTGACGGCTTTTGTAAGTGTCCTGGCTTTGTCGTACGTTCTTTATTGGGCTCAGCCGTCCTTCCCGCTCTGGACCAACGCTCTGATCTCTCATTTAACAGGCTGGGCTTCTGCCTTGATCCTGATCGTAGTAGTTCTGTTTTCGATTGCCGGCGACTTGTTTGAAAGTGCCCTCAAGCGCTCCGCCGGTGTCAAAGATTCGAGCAATCTTCTTCCGGGACACGGTGGTTTCTACGACCGTCTCGACGCTCAGATGAGCGTTCTTCCGCTTACCGTCTTCATTCTTCTTTTCCTCCAAGGTTACTAAGTTTCAGTCATGGAAAGCATTGCGATACTCGGTGCGACCGGCTCGATCGGTAAAAGTTCATTAGATGTCATCTCTCGTTATCCCGACCGGTTCACCGTGTATGCGGTAACGGCGAATTCCAGCGTTAAAAAACTCGCTCAAGCGGCTAAGGACAGCGGAGCTAAAGTCGCGGTTATTGCTGATAAAGAGCTTCTGGGAGCCTTACAGGAAGAACTTAGAGCTGCCGGAAGTACGGCCGAAGCTTTGGCCGGTTCGAAGGCGATCGACGAAATCGCTGCGAACCCCGAAGTCGATATCGTTATCGGAGCCATCGTCGGAGCTGCCGGAATTTCTTCTACATTTAAAGCTGCGGAAGCCGGAAAAAAGCTTCTGCTCGCCAATAAGGAAAGTGTCGTTTGCGGCGGCCGAATCCTGATGGATACGATAAAGGCCTCAGGTGCTGTTCTCATGCCGGTTGACAGCGAACACAATGCCATTTTCCAGTGTCTTGTCGGCGCGACCCAAAAAGCCAGATGTGAAGCCAATATCATTCTGACTTGCTCGGGAGGCCCTTTCCGTCAAAGACAGGACCTCTCTGATGTCACGGTTGAAGAAGCCACGCATCACCCAAACTGGTCGATGGGCAAGAAAATTACCGTTGACTCTGCGACGCTGATGAATAAAGGCCTGGAAGTTATCGAGGCCCGCTGGCTTTTTGATTTCGAACCGGAACGCATTCAGGTTGTCGTTCATCCCCAGAGCGTCATTCACTCTATGGTCCAATACGCCGACGGCGTAGTCATTGCCCAAATGGGCGCTCCAGACATGAGAAACACGATTGCTTACTCTTTAGGCTTCCCGGAAAGATTGGACGCCGGAGTAGAACCATTAAACTTCTCAAAAATCAAAACGTTAACCTTCGAAGAACCGGACTTAAAACGTTTTCCCCAGCTCGGCTACGCTTATGATGCATTGAAGCTGGGCGGAGCTGCTTCGATCGTCTTGAACGCGGCCAACGAGATCGGCGTCGAGGCGTTTATTCAAGGCAAGATCGGCTTTACCGACATTGCACGCCTGTGTCATGCAATGATGTACGGCTTCCAGCCCCCGACTCCGACCAACTTGGAAGAGATTTTAGAAACGGATAAAGAAGCCAGAAAACTGGCTCAGTCTTGGCTCGAAGGTTTTTGCGACAAACTGGAGAACTAACCTTGACATTGTTGACGACCATTGCTGCCTTTGCGGTAACGATCGGTATTTTGATTACCTTTCATGAGCTCGGGCATTATTTAGTCGCCAGACTTTGCGGCGTAAAAATTCTGAGATTTTCTCTCGGCTTCGGAAAACCGATTTTTATCTATAAACGCAAGAACGACCCGGACGCAACCGAGTGGGCGGTTAGTGCACTGCCTTTAGGCGGATAAGTCAGGATGCTTGATGCGAGAGACCCTGCCTGTCTGCCTATCAAACCGGAAGATAAAAACCGTGAATTCGGGGCCAAGAATGTATGGCAGCGATTCGCCATCGTTGCTGCAGGTCCATTTGCCAATCTTCTGCTCGCCGTCCTGCTTTACGCTTCTATCTTCATGATAGGCAGCACGCAGCCGACGCCGGTTGTTGCCGAGCCTCCCGCCGGTACGCCGGCCGCCATGGCCGGACTCCATGCCGGCGACAAGATTCTGAAAGTCGGCGATTCCGAAATTAAAACTTTTACGGATCTCCGTATGGAGATGCTGAATAAGTTCGGAAGTACGACGGATATTTTGGTTCACAGTCCCAACGGCAGCGAAGTAACGAAAGAAATTGACCTCACGAAGATGAGTCTGGACCCGAAAGCAAAAGATGCCGATCCTTTTGATGAGGTCGGTCTTCATTTGAATATGGGCCATCCGTTTATCTCATCTTTTGTTGAGAACTCTGCCGCGCAGCGCGACGGAATCAAAATCGGCGACCATATTTATCGCGTCGGTAATGTTCCGGTTAAGATGCCGAAAGATTTTGTCAGTGAAATCAAAAAATATCCCGGGAAACCCGTCACATTACTGTTCGGAGACGAAAACGGTCCGACACATACTCTGGAAGTTACACCGGCAGCCGCTATGGACGAACAGGGTAATGAAATCGGCCGCATCGGCGCAGCGATCGGGGTAGATTTTCCGCACACTCAGGTTTCTTATGGCCTCCTAAAGAGTCTGGCCGAGGGTGTGAAGAAGACGTGGGATACCGCGGCGATGTCTGTTCGAATGATCGGAAAGATGTTCACCGGTGATGTCTCTATCAGCAACATCTCTGGTCCGGTGACGATTGCCGACTATGCCGGCCAGACTGCTCAGCTGGGTATTCTTCCTTTTATTTCGTTTTTAGCGTTGGTTTCCATCAGCTTGGGAATTTTGAACTTGTTACCGATTCCCATGTTGGACGGCGGCCATCTCCTGTATTATTCTCTCGAAGTAGTGACTGGTAAGCCGGTTTCTGAGGCTGTACAAGCGTCTGCACAAAAGATTGGCATCGCAGCTCTCTTTGGTTTGACTATACTTGCACTATTTAATGATTTGACGCGACTTTTGCCGTGATTTCAATCACGCAGGGTCATTTTTTAATTTATAGAATATGCCTCATCCTAAGAAGATAGCGCTAGCTTGCGCTTTAGCTTTGGCAGCGACGACCGTGCTTGCACAGGGTCATGTGATTAAAGACATTCGACTCGAGGGCATTTCCCGTACGGAAGCGGGTACTGTATTTTCGCATCTGCCGATCCGAGTGGGAGACACGTATTCTCCGGAGCTGGGCGCTGAATCACTGCGTTCTCTGTATGCCTCCGGAATGTTCCAAGACGTTCAGCTCGACATGGACGGCAACGTCCTGGTTGTTCGAGTTCAGGAACGTCCGACGGTCGCAAACATTCACACTACCGGTATTTCCGAGTTTGATGCCAAAGGTGTTGAAAAATCTCTCCGTGATGTGGGCTTAGCCGAAGGCTTTATTTTTGACCGTGCGGTGTTAGACCGTGCCGTTCAAGAATTAAGACGCCAATATCTCTCGCGTGGCCGTTACTCCGCAGATGTCAAAGTCACTGTGACGCCGGTCGAACGCAACCGCGTCCGCATCAACATCGACGTTGATGAAGGTCCTGCTGCAAAGATTCAGCAAATCCGTTTTGTCGGCAACAAAGTTTATGACGAAGGCGATCTTCGCGACGAAATGCAGCTCGGTACCCCGAACTGGTTCTCTTGGTATACCAAACGCGACCAGTACTCTCGAGAGAAGCTCACTGCCGACTTAGAGGCAATTCGCGCTCTGTACAACAACAACGGTTACCTCGACTTCAAGATTGACTCGACACAAGTATCTGTCAGTCCCGATAAGTCAGAGATTTTTGTCACCATCAATATTGATGAAGGCAAAAAGTACACAATCAAAGATATCCGCTTAACCGGTGACATGCTTGGCCTTGAGCCCGAGTTTGAAGATCTTGTGGATATCAAGCCGGGTTCCGTCTACAACGCTTCCGAAGTAAATGGTCTGGCAAAGAAATTTACGGATCGTCTTTCCGCTTTGGGCTACGCGTTTGCAAGAGCAATCCCGAATCCGGTCGTTGATCCGGAAAATCCGGATGAAGTTAGTGTCGTATACACGATTGACCCCGGCCGCCGAGTTTATGTTCGTAAAGTGAACATTACCGGCAACACGCGTACTCAGGACGAAGTCATTCGTCGTGAAGTTCGTCAGTATGAAGCGAGCTGGTTTGACAGCGATAAAGTTGCCGTTTCTCGTGACCGTATCGACCGTCTCGGTTTCTTTGAAACTGTTACTGCGGAACCCGAACCCGTACCCGGTTCTCCGGACGAAGTTGATTTGGCCGTTAACGTGAAAGAACGTCCGACCGGCAACATCTCGATCGGTGCCGGCTACTCTACCTCCGAAGGTATTGTTCTTTCCGGCGGTTTCTCGCAGAACAACGTTTTCGGTACCGGTAATTCTCTATCTCTTGAAGTCAATACGTCTAAGAGCTCTAGAACTTATGCTGCCAGCTTCACGCAGCCTTACATCACGACTTCGGGTATTAGCCAGTCCTTCGAAATTTACGATCGTAAGCTCGACTTGGACGAACTCGAAATTACCGATGACGTTAAGTACGAAACGTACGGTGCCGGCGTAACTTACGGTGTGCCGATTACGGAAAACGACCAGATCTTTCTCGGCGGCAAGTTTGAAATGACCGATGTGACCGTCGGCTCCGGTGCTCCGCGCCGCTACGTCGACTATGTCAACGATTACGGCAAGAAGCCGAAGAGCATTGCAGCGACGATCGGCTGGTCTCGTGATACGAGACAACATTCTGGCTCCGACTCGCGGCCGCTATCAGAGATTGTTCGGTGAAATTTCTCTTCCTGTTCTTGATCTGAAATACTATCGTGCGACCTACCAGTTCCAGCAGTTTGTTCCGGTTACGAAATCCATTACTTTTGCGTTCAATACCGAACTCGGTTATGGTGACGGTTATGCAGGCAAACAGTACCCGTTCTTCAAGAATTTCTATGGTGGCGGTATCGGTTCAGTTCGCGGCTACGATACTTCCTCCTTGGGCCCCCGTGATACAGACGGAGATGCCTCCGGCGGTAACCGCAAACTCAATTTCTCTCTCGAACTGTTGACGCCGATCCCCGGGGCAGACAGAACCCTTCGTATGTTCACCTTCCTGGATGGCGGCTGGGTTTGGGGCCGCAAAGCCTTTTACAAACAAGCAGCTAACGGCAGTTATGTTGTGGATCGCTATGAGAAAGACAAGCTTGACCTCGGTGACCTTCGTTACTCCGTCGGTTTCGGTTTAGCCTGGATTTCTCCGATGGGCCCGCTTAAATTGAGCTTCGCATTCCCGCTCAATAAGAAGGACAGTGACGAGCTTCAGAGATTCCAATTCCAAATTGGTACAGGTTTCTAATAAATTTGTGGCACAATTAAACAATTGTGTAGGAGATACATTCATGCAAAAAAAATGGTTAGCGGTTGCTTTAGTTTCCGCCTTGGTTTGCTCTGCTGCGACAGCAGTGCAGGCAGAAGTTAAGATCGGTGTTGTCAGCACCGAGGTTATTCTTCGCGATTCTGCAGCTGCTCAGGCCGCAAGTAAAAAACTTGAACAGGAATTCTCTAAGCGCGATAAAGAGCTCAATGCTGCCGGTCAGCGTTTGAAAAATGACGTCGAGCGCTTCGAAAAGAACGCCGGCACAATGACGGAACAGGAAAGAATTCGCAAGCAGCGTGATTTGGCTGAAAGAGACCGCGATTTCCAGCGCCGTCAGCGCGAACTCCGCGAAGACTTCAATCAGCGCAGAAATGAGGAGCTTCAGAAGCTTCTCCGTCAGGCAAACACGGTCATCAAGAACATCGCTCAGCGCGAAAAATATGACCTCATTCTTCAGGAAGCTATCTACGTCAACCCGAAGATTGACATCACTGACCAGGTTCTTAAGGAACTCAAGTAATTTTTATCGGGCACAAGCAGACAGATGTCTGCTTGTTGCTTAATTGCCATTTAGTGCAATACGTGCGGCATGACCTGACTCGGGTTTCGGCGACTTCAAACTTGCTCTCCCTCTCAGATCAGCCGCATAAATTTTTTAATTAGGGCGATTCAAATGATTCAACAAACAGCGCCGATGACTCTTCTTGAGTTAGTAGACCGAATTAAAGAAAAAAGCAACGATACTTTATTGAGCACAATCAGTGCCAACGGAGGCAAGGCTGAAATTAAGTCCATTGCTTCGCTGGAGACCGCCGGGCACGGCGACGTTGCTTTTTTAGCCAACAGCAAATATCGTGATGCGGCTGGCGCCTGCAAAGCGACAGCTTTGGTTTTGACAGAAGAAGACAAACAGGCGATTTGGGGAGAAAAAGAGCCCGAACGTATCGTCGTCATTACCCGCAATCCGTACGCTTGGTTTGCATATGCCCTGCAAATCATCTTCCCGCAGGAGCAGCCGGAGCCGGGGGTTGATACCAGAGCCGTAGTCGAAGACGGTGCCGTTATTGATTCGACCGCAACCGTTGAAGCCGGCGTTGTAATTCGCAAAGGTGCGCAGGTCGGGCCTTACTGCTTTGTCGGAGCCAACAGCGTTATCGGCGAGGGCGTTGTTCTCGGCGAACACACTCGTATTTATCCGAACGTTACCATCTACTATGGCTGCCGTATCGGCAGACGCAAAATCATTCACTCCCGGGGCGGGGTTGGGGGCCGGTGCCGTGATTGGCGCCGACGGTTTCGGATTTGCGCCTTTAGACAGACAATACGTGAAGATTCCGCAGATCGGTGCGGTTGAAACTGGCGACGATGTCGAAATCGGCGCCAATACATGTATCGACCGCGGTGCGTTGCAGAATACCACCATCGGACAAGGCACCAAGATTGATGACTTAGTTATGATCGGTCACAACTGCCAAGTTGGTAAGAATGTTGTCCTATCCGGAAGAACCGGTTTGGCCGGCAGCACGATTATCGGCGACAACGTTCAGGCCGGCGGCGGTTCCGGTTTTGCCGGACACCTCAAGGTCGCTGCAGGTTCGATCATCGGCGGCGGGGCAGGCGTTCCGAGTTCGATCGAGAAACCTGACTACTATGCCGGCTACATGCCCGCAATGCCTCATAGAGAGTTCTATAACATTCTGTCCGTAATTAAACGTTTGCCTGAGATGCGCAGACAGCTGAAGCATCTGGCTGAAAAAGTTGATTCCCTTAAGAAAGAGTAAAAATGCAAGACATCAATGACATCATGAGGCTCCTGCCTCACCGCTATCCGTTTCTTTTAGTTGACCGAGTTTTGGAAACGAACGGTGTTGATAAGCTGATTGCGATCAAAAACGTCACTGTCAACGAACCTCAGTTCACCGGCCACTTCCCCGGCGTTCCCGTCATGCCCGGCGTTCTGATCATCGAAGCGATGGCTCAGGCCTGTGCGATGCTTGCTTTTGCAAGAATGGGCGGCGAAAGAGATCCTGAGAAACTTTTCTATTTTGCTTCTATTGACAACGCTCGCTTCAAACGTGTCGTGATCCCGGGTGATCAGCTTCGTTTTGAATGCACATTCCTCCGTGAAAAACTCGGCATGATCAAGATGCACTGCGATGCAACGGTTGACGGTCAGCTGGCTGCATGTGCCGACATGATGTGCTCTTATCGTTCACCCAAATAAAGGAAAAAATATGGCTCAGATCCATCCCTCATCCTTAGTAGATCCTCAAGCCAAACTTGCGGAGAACGTTGTCGTCGGTCCGTTCTGCACGATCGGTCCCCACGTTGAAGTCGGTGAAGGAACCACTTTGCAGAGCCATATTGTTCTTACCGGTCATACGAAGATCGGTAAGAACAACAAGATTTATGCCTTTGCAGCGATCGGTATCGATCCTCAGGATAAAAAATACCGCGGTGAAGAAACTCAGCTAATCATCGGTGACAACAACGTTATTCGCGAACACTGCACACTCTCTGTCGGGACCGTGCAGGACAAAGGAATAACCATTATTGGAAACGGCAATCTGCTGATGGCCAACGTTCATGTTGCACATGACTGCGTCATCGGAAACGACACCATCATTGCCAACAATGTCGGCTTTGCCGGGCACGTTCATGTTGCCGACGACGTGATCGTCGGCGGCCAGTCCGGCATCCACCAGTTTGTCAAGATCGGAAAGGGCGCGATGCTGAGCGGCGGAAGCATGGTTCGTCAGGACTGCATTCCCTACGGCATGTATCAAGGTTATCCTGCCTCTCCTTTCGGCATCAATCTTGAAGGCATGAAGCGTCACGGCTATTCAAGGGCTGCCATGCACGCGGCACGCGAAAGCTACAAACTGATCTTCCGTGAAGGCAAGACCGTTCCAGAGGCCGTGGAAGCCATCAAGGCTTACGCATCAGCATTAGAAGATGAACAGGCTAAGAAAGTCTGTGAACTGATGTGCGAATTCACAGAGCAGGCAACTCGAGGATTGGCTCGCTAATGGAGCAATTGACCAACAACAGCATTATCTGGGCAGCCGGAGAGAACAGCGGAGATTATCTAGCTTCGCGTGTTCTGCCGGCTGTTGCCGCGTCTCGTCCGAATCTTAAGATGGAAGGTATCGGCGGTGACCGAATGATTCAAGACGGCTTGGATCCTTGGTTTCATGCCAGCGAACTTTCCGTCCGGGGCTATTTGGAAGTGATCCGTCATTTGCCTCGAATTTTAAAAATTCGCCGAGAAATGATGCGCCGTACTGTCCAGCTTCGTCCTGCTGCCTACATCGGAGTTGATGCTCCTGACTTTAATCTGTCGATTGAAGAGAAGGTCAGAGCATCGGGGATCCCGGTTGTTCACATGGTGGCTCCGGCCGTTTGGGCTTGGCGTCCGCAGAGAATTCACCAAATCAAACGTGCGGTGGATCATCTGCTTTTGATTTTCCCTTTTGAAGAGAAAATTTTTAAAGAAGCCGGCATTCCGAGCACGTACATCGGCCATCCTCTAGCCGAGATCATTCCGATGGTGCCGGATACGGAAGGTGCAAGACGCAAACTGAACATCGCTGCGCAGGGGCCGGTCATTGCCATTCTTCCCGGCAGCCGTAAAGACGAGATTCGCTGGTGTGCGCCGGCATTTTTCGGCGCTGCGTCCTTACTGCTGAAGCAGGAACCGAGAACTCGATTCATAGTTCCGGCCGCCGATGAGCAAAGGAAAAAAGAGATTTTAGAAGTTCTCAATCGCTTTCCTGATGTCGAAGACAATACCGTTCTTTTGGACGGGAAGTCTCATTTGGCGATGGAAGCGGCTGACGCTATTTTGGTGGCGAGCGGCACAGCAACGCTTGAGGCGGCACTTTATAAAAAGCCCTTGGTCGTCGGATACGCTATGCCGGCGCTTTCGGCAATGCTGATTCTTTCCAAAGGACAGACAAAGTGGATCAGCCTGCCCAATATCCTGGCGCAGAAGACTTTGGTTCCCGAGTGCGTTCAGATGTTCTGTTCGCCTGAGATCCTTTCGTCCCATTTGCTTCACGCCCTGGAGCCGAAGCGGCAGGAATATCTCAAAGAAGTATTTTCAGAAATGCATGAAACATTGCTGAGGCCGACTGCTCAGCTGGCAACAGAGGCAATCGATCAGGTTTTAAAACGCTGATGGCTGACTATTTATTCGACGGTCGGGAAACGATCGCCACACTTGTTTGCGGTGTGGACGAAGCGGGCCGCGGCCCTTTGGCCGGACCGGTTGTTGCTGCAGCCGTGATTTTGAACCCCGATCATCCGATAGAAGGGCTCAGAGACTCAAAAAAACTGACGGCTCACGCAAGAGAAGTTCTTGCAGAGCAGATTAAAACGCATGCGCTCGCTTGGGCGATCGCCGAAAGTTCGGTTGCGGACATTGACCGAATGAACATTCTTCAGGCGACGATGGCAGCGATGCGTAAAGCCGTTCTTCAGCTTGATCCAAAACCGGACTTAGTCTTGGTTGATGGGAACCGCCTGCCAGAGCTTCCTTTCCGTGCAGAGCCGATTGTCAAAGGCGACGACTTGATTCCGGAAATTTCCGCAGCCTCCATCTTGGCCAAGACCTATCGGGACGCCTTGATGAAAATCTTGGGAGGAATGTATCCGAAATACGGCTTTGAGCAACATGCGGGATACGGTACGGCACACCATCTTAAAATGCTGGAGAAATGGGGCCCGTGTCCAGTGCACCGAATGACGTTCGGTCCTGTGGCCTTGATTGCTAAGAAGTTTGAACGGCGAGCCGATCGTAAAAAGCGAAAGGGACAGTAAATGGAATTCATGCGGATCACAAGCGCAGCTAATCCTTCGATTAAGCTTGCGAAGAATTTGGCGCAGCACTCGAGGGCGGCGAGAAAAGAAGGTTTATCTCTCGCCGAAGGGATTCATTTGGCCCGAGAACTTCTTTCGCATCCTGAGCTTGTCCGCAAAGTATTTTTAAGAGAAGGGGCCGAGAAGAATTTTGAAATATCGGAAATCCTGCAAAAGTACCTGTCGTTGAAGATTTCTGTAGTTCAGTTGCCGTCTCAAATTTATGCTTCGATTTCTCCGGTGGACACCAGTGCCGGGATAGTTTGTGAGATCCGCATCCCGGAAGAGGGAAAGATCAAAAAAGACGAGGATTGGATTTATCTTGACGGCGTCCAAGATCCGGGTAATGTCGGAACCATCCTTCGTTCCGCACTGGCTTCCGGTGTGACGAATATTGCGTTGTCACCGCAATGTGCCTACGTTTGGTCTCCCAAAGTGCTTCGTGCAGCCATGGGAGCTCATTTCTTCTGCAACATTATTTCTTCCGTCGAGCTTGCAGAGATCAAAGAAAAAACCGGAGCTGTATGTTTAGTGGCTGACGCGCGCGGCGGAAAAGATCTCTACGAGGAAAAATGGGGAAAGGGCCAAACTTTGTGGGTGTTCGGAAGCGAAGGTCTGGGTGTTTCTGAAAAAGCCCTGGAACTTTCCGATTTAACCCTGTTGATTCCTTTGGATTCCAGAGTTGAAAGCCTCAACGTTGCAACAGCGGCTTCCGTCTGCCTTTTTGAACAGCGCAGACGCCGTCTTTCAGGCATTGCGCACAAATAGAAAGCGGCCCTC
>ERZ791720.872-NODE-872-length-12829-cov-4.25873_pt1 | contig 12829 bp, 7 predicted proteins | sample MGYA00510048_ERZ791720 | MGnify/ENA primary metagenome ERZ791720 (study PRJEB30046, sample SAMN00715142) | human gut metagenome | study: EMG produced TPA metagenomics assembly of the A metagenome-wide association study of gut microbiota in type 2... | reverse complement strand
AGAACACACAAATTCCCCCGCCATAGATCGTCCAGCCTGCCATTTCTTTGAGGGCGGAAAGCGTGGCTTGCACCTGAATCCGTCCCTTAGTAGATATAGCTGCCATATTACGGGCTTCCGTCTCACTTTTCCCTTGATACTTCATCCCCTGCACCGTACCAAGAAAAGAAGTAGAAGCATCCGGATTTAGCAAATCTACATTTTGCGCATAACGGGTGATGTAATGTTGCTGCCGTTCCTGCAGCACATTCGAATAAATAGCTCCTCCAATACCGGGTCCCAGCACCATACGCACGGTGAGCATGATGCAAATCCAGGTAGAAAGGTATTTGAAAGGCATACGCTGATTAGCATAAGCTGCCGTCAGGGCATACAAAATCATCATACCAATAGCACGGATAATGACTGCATACTTCAAACGTTCATACATCCCTGCTGTCTGTACTTCAAAATACATGAACACAGCCGATAAGGACAGAAAGAAAAATCCAAGAGCAAAAAGATATTTGAAATGCAATCCTTTGCTCCCCAACGCCATAGCAATCACTGCACCAATAGTATACCCCACCATGCACCAATTGCCCAACGAAGCATTCTGCAAATTATCAAGATGCATCCCTACACCTGCGAATACATTAACAAACATGGCACTGGAATTGATGATCATCAGCAGCAGATAAAGCAAAGCGCCCATACGGATGGTGCGTAGTTTGAATGCATCCAACAAGACATAAGGCGACCGGCGGGTGACATCCATATAGAGAAAGATCCCGGCAAAAAGTATGCTGACAGCAGTTGCCCAACGGATAGACTCATCATCGTACCAATCGAGCACTTTACCGTAAACCAGTACATAAGTGAGACACGTCAGCGAAACACAGAAGGCAGTGACATTACCGAACTTACGGAAGTTGATAGGAAAGCGCCCAGGGAATTTGTAATTGGGCATAGTGATAAATATGATTAAGATAGAAACCAGTAGAATCCCCATCATAAAATAATACACATACTTCCACTCATATTCAAAGGACAGCCAGGCCGTGAGTGCCGTACCCGACTGTCCCAGAATCATAAAAAACAGATAAACCGCCGGCTGGCTCACACATCTTTCAATATCCAGTTTGTTCCAACCGGCTGCGTCTTTCGGTTCCAGCCCCGGAGTGATATTACGGGTAGCTTCCATGCCTCCGGCATACCAAATAAGGGTAAACAGATTGACCATCATCAACACCATACGCAGAAAGCCTGTCAACAGACTACAAAGTGCTAACAGGAATACGCTATCGGTCTTGGCACAAATATAACTGAATATATACATCAATGCGAATCCGACAATGCACATCATCTTCTCCCGGCGCACACACACCAGTTCGTACAAGAATGGAGCAAAAGCCGCCATACCGATCGAAGTCACAAAGTTAGCAAACTGAATATGTTCGGAAATAATGCCAAGACCGCTCATCATCTCGGTACTATTCACCGAATAAACCCCGCCTACCGTAAGAATCGGCAGGAAAAAGAATAATAGGATGATAATCCCCAATGGCTTGGGCATCCAGTTATAAAAAGGATAGTTTTTAGGATATGAGGGCATTTGTGTAAATCCAAATTACTGTTTACAAATAGTTAATCACACTTCACGGACAAGGCAGAATGAAACTAAAGCCGGGCTTTAACCACGACCATCATACCAGCTGCCAGTCGTTCGTTATCTTCTTTGGATAAATTAGTAAAATCAATACGTACAGGGATACGCTGTTGTATCTTTACAAAGTTTCCGGCCGAATTATCTGTCGGGACTAATGAGTATTTAGAACCTGTGGCCCCTGAAATAGATGTTACCTTCCCCGTAAACTCTTTATCACTAATAGCGTCTACCGTAACAGATACTTCCTGTCCGATATGCAGATTCTCAATTTGCGTTTCCTTATAATTGGCTACAATCCATTTTTGAGTATTAGGAAGAATATAAGTAATCGTCTGTCCAGCGGAAATGAATTGTCCTTCCTCCAACGAACGACGACCGAGCTTTCCATCACAGGGAGCTACCACAACCGTATAAGACAGATTCAGGCGTGCCATTTCAAGTGCCGCCGTTGCCCGTTGAATAGCAGCTTCGGTACTCACACGACGATAAGACACCTCATCCACACCGGAAAGGGCAGCTTTCTTCTGTCTTTCCACAGCTTCCAGCTTCTTACGCGTAGCCTCATAATCCGTAATAATCTGTTCAAGCTGGATAGGAGTCGCTGCATTTCGTTTCACCAGATTTTCATATCGTTTCCGGTCTTTCTCCAGTTTAGCCAGGCGCACTTCGATTTCAGCAATAGAGGCATCATAGACGGATGCAGTGGTCTGTGTAGTATTCAACGTGGCATTAATTATTGTGGCACCGGCTTGCGCATCCTTCAGTGCGGCTTCGGCTTCCATTACCCGGATTTTATATTCACGATCGTCGAGCACCATCAGAGTATCCCCTTTATGTACCTCCTGATGTTCGGTAAAGTAAATCTTATCAATATATCCCGAAGCACGCAGGTTGATAGGCGATACATATTGCTCGATCTGGGCATCGTTGCTGGTTTCCGTCTGGCTATAATTCAAAAAGAGACAAACCACTTCAATTACTCCCCAGACAATAATAGCCACTCCTAAAAGGCTGACTGCAATCTGCCAACGACGAAGTTTCTTCATTTTCTTCGCTTTCTCCTGATGAGTAGCGGAAGGAATATTATTTTCCATTGTTTCCATATTTTATGATTCGATTGTTAGTTGCGTATTATTTGACTAATGATTCTATCTGCCCGGTCAGTTTGAGGAGCATCAGATTGGTGACCCGATAATTATAATGTGCATTGATATAATTGTTCTGCGCTTCACTCATCTGCATTTCGTCTTGCAGCACCTCAGTCATTGAAGCGATCCCTTCGCGATAACGGTCGGAAGTAACGGCATAGACATCTTCCGCCAACAGATAGTTATCTTTCTGTTTTTTAAAATTACGCTGGTTATTCATCAGGTCGTTCACCGCATTCAAATATTGGGTTTGCAGATTTTTCCGGGTGTCCTCCCATGCCAGCTTGCGATTCTCAATGTCGATCATCGCTTTCCTTATCTTATAGGTTTTATCCAGTCCATCAAAAATAGGAATGCGCAAAGTCAGCCCCAGTCCATACGAACGAAACCAATGATTGGACGGACCGGAATGGAACCAATGATAACCTTTATCTGTGTAGGCAGCATATCTCCAGTTCCCTGTCAAACTAAGAGAAGGGATATAGCCATTAGTAATCATCCGTTTTTGCCGTTCAGCCAGTTCCAACTGCGATTGCGTGAGTTGCAGTTCGTAGAGGTTCTCCGACAAACCGGTTAAAGCGACTGTAGTAATGCTATCAGTATTAACCGGTGTCAGGGCTATTTCTTTTTCAGCCGGATAATCCATAATGTACTTCAACATATTAAGTTGCTGCTTCATCATTGCCTGTGCATTGTCATATTGCACTTTCAGGTTCTCCAAATTGATATTTACTCTTTTCAGGTCGACTTCCATAGACATACCATTATCAAAGAAAGCCCGGGTTATATCCCGCAACTCTTCCAGACGGGTGATATTCGCCTTTATCAACACTATTTGCTCGGCTGTTACTTGCCCCAGATAGTACATCTTGCTGATTTGAAGAATAATGTCCTCCCTCGCCTTACCATAAGACAAGCGGCTGATCTCCTCCACAACTTTAGCAATAGACATAGAAGTATAAAGAGTCTGGTTGAAAAGCGGCATTTGCATTTCCAGGCCTGCATTAGCAGAATGTTGCAATGTTTGAGTAATATTATAGGGAACGCCGTAAGATGAACCGTCCGTCACAGATACCGGAGGATCAAAATTATTACTATAACCGGCGACAGCACTAATCTGCGGCAACAATCTTGCCCGATTTTCAGATACACCATATTTGCTTTTCTGTATTTCTCTACGCTTGCTCTCCAACGACAAGTTGTTATCAATACCTATCCGAAGGCAATCTTCCAATGTCAAGGTTTCTACTCCTTGCGCTCTCCCGTTTACAACGAGCAAAATAAAAAAGGTAAAAATGAACAGTAGTCTTTTCATAATATATGCTCTATAATCGGCTACAAATTTAGTGGGTTAGGACAAATGAAAGCTACCCATAAACCGACTCTTTATATTCATATTTTCCTTTTTCAACAGAACTTTTGATAGACAAAACTCCGTACTTAGTCGATTTTATTTTCATCTATCCCAGTATCTGCTTAGTTTTGAGGTATTAAAACAAATAAAGAATGATTAATCAGCATATTCAAACAACCAAATAGCGTTTGTTTTTCATAATTTTTTAGTGAATGCAAAACGGCTCTCTTCCTCCCGAAGAGAGCCGTTCTTATCTAATAACCTTATCTATTCTATGCAATAAGGTAAGCATTACATCATTTCATTCAAGATTTCTTAGAGATTCTGCTTCTACTCATCCATACCAGAATCATCACTCCAATCAACAGCAAAGCCAATGCTGCGTAAGCAATACTTTCCGTCACATGTATGCTCTGCGGATCAAACCACATCTCAATCGTATGTTCACCGGCCGGAATATTCATTACACGCAACACATAGTCCGCCCGGGCAATATCCACCGGCTGACCGTCAATCGTTGCCTGCCATCCCGGATAATATATTTCAGAGAAAACAACTACACCGTCTTTAGCGGAAGAAGTCTTATAAACCAAACGATTCGGCTCATAGCTCGTCAAACGAATGGCAGACAGAGAGTCCTTATATCCTTCCGTCACACCCTTCAGTTTTTCCTTAAACTTCGCATCTACTACAGCGATTTCCGTAGGAAGAATATCATTCAAAGCATCAATTTCCTCATTTGCATTATTCACATACTGCACCTTATCCACAAACCAGGCATTACCGTATGCATACGGATTTTCCACAGGAACAGGCTGCCCCTGTTGTCCGGCAGGGAAGATAAAATATTTCGTGTTCAGCATATTCAGCACACGAAATTTAGAAGCATCCACGCTGTCCATTTTGCCACCGGCAGCAGCGACTTCCTGATAGGTCGCCTGCATTTCCGGAGTAATATGATGATCGATCATTTCCTGATAACGGCGCAACTTGGCGGCATGATAACCACCGACACTCTTATGCCAGTACGCTGTATTATTCTCATTAAATGTATTGCCGGGGAAACCTACAAAGTTCAATACCCGATAATATAAGGTCGTATCTTGAAGAATAATTTCATCCGCCTGCGTCTTGACGAATGCTTCCGCTTGTTTGGACTTCGGAACAAACAGATCATCATACAAATAGCGTTTGTTGACACTCCACATATCTATCAGACACAGAAGTACAATACCTCCTAAGGTGAATGAGGCTTTCAACTTCTTCTGTTGATATAAGAATAAAAGCAGGCAACCTATAACGATGATAAAAAAGCTACGCCATGCATCCGAAGTTAGTATCGCCTCACGCATATCTTTCAGGCTGGTCATGACAGGAACAAGATGTTCCGCCGGAAGCCCTTGCTTCAAAGCAGCCATTTCCTGTCCTGAACTGAAGTTGGAGAAGAAAACTCCCGGAGCAACAGCCAGAATCAACGCAACACCGGCTGTAAGCACCAACGTGACAATTACTCCTGTACGGTTCTCTTTCAGCTTCAGGATATCCGGTTTGCTCAGAATCTCTTTCAAAGCAAAAATCGCCAACAACGGAATTGTAAATTCGGCTATTACAAGAATGGAGGATACCGCACGGAATTTATTATACATCGGAATATAATCGATGAAGAAATCAGTCAGCCCCATGAAGTTCTTTCCCCACGAAAGAAGGATAGAAAAAATGGTGGCTCCCAACAGTGCCCATTTGAGCGGGCCTTTAACAATAAAACATCCCAAAATAAACAGGAACACAACAAACGCTCCGACATATACCGGCCCGGCAGTCCACGGCTGATCGCCAAAATAGGGCGTCAACTGCGAATAAAGGTTTCCGTACATCGGGTTTGCTTTTGCCATAGCAGTTTCATTCTGTGACAAAGTAGTAGAACAGCCCCCTCCCTTAACGTTGGGCACTAATAGAGTCAGTGTTTCACCTATGCCATAGCTCCAATTTGTAATATAATCGCGGTCCAGTCCGCTACTGGTCTGGTTGGCAGCAGGGCCTTCCTGTTTCAGTTCGCTCTTACCGCGCATGGTCTCCTTACTATACTCGTAAGTATGGTACAAGTTGGAGATATTTACGCAAACTCCTACCACAGCAGCTAATGCAAGAATAGCGCTAGCCTTAAAGAAATGCGGCAATTCCTTCTTTTCATAAGCATCAACAAAATAAGCTATTATAAAGAACAGGATCACAAACATGAAGTAATAACTCATCTGAATGTGATTCGACTGAATCTGAAGAGCAATAAACAAGGCTGTAATAACCCCTCCTAACAAATATTTCTTCCGATAAGCCAATACGACACCGGCAATCGTAGGCGGAATATAAGCCAATGTAACAAACTTCCAGATATGCCCCGCCGGTATCAGAATAAAGAAATAGGAAGAGAATGCCCATATAATCCCCGATAGTCCTGCCAGCCATGCTGATAATCCGAATGCTCGCAGAAGGATATAAAAGCCCAGCATCATAATGAAAGTCAGTACGACATAGCCGGGAAGGTATAACTGATACACCTTTTCCACCCACTTCAAAGTCTTTGTTGAATCGTAGCTCGGAGACATCTGATAGGTAGGCATACCGCCAAAAATAGAGTTTGTCCAGCGTGTACGTTCTCCGGTACGTTCGAGATATTCCTTGGATTCTTGCCCTGCACCAACTCCGGCCACCGAATCGTGCTGAAACAGAATACGACCTTCGATATCAGCCGGAAAGAAATAAGCAAAAGAAAGAATGATAAAAGCCAGAATGGCAATTAAGTCTGGAAGGATTTTCTTCATAATATATTGATAGTTGATAAATGATAATTGATAGTTGAGAATGATAACTGACTTGTTGCATTCAGCCCCCAAGCCAACAACTATCATTTATCAACTATCAATTATCAACTGAATTTAGTATCTATAATGATCCGCCTTGTAAGGGCCGTCTACCGATACACCGATATAAGCAGCCTGTTCAGGAGTCAGCTTAGTCAGTTTCACCCCGATTTTTTCAAGATGCAGACGGGCTACTTCCTCATCCAGATGTTTCGGCAAACGATATACATTTATATCATATTTTTTATTGAACAGTTCGATCTGAGCCAATGTCTGATTAGTAAACGAGTTACTCATCACGAATGACGGATGTCCTGTCGCACACCCCAGATTTACCAGACGGCCGTCGGCAAGCAGTATAATGCTATGGCCATCCGGGAAATAATAACGGTCTACCTGCGGTTTTATATTCACGCATTTGATACCCGCATAATGTTTCAACGCATCCACCTGAATTTCATTGTCGAAGTGACCGATATTACATACGATAGCCTGGTCTTTCATCTTCTCCATGTGGTCAATACGGATAATATCGATATTGCCAGTAGTAGTCACGAAAATATTGCCTTCAGTGCACGCATCCTCCATTGTCACTACTTCAAAGCCTTCCATTGCCGCTTGCAATGCACAGATCGGGTCTACTTCCGTCACAAGCACACGTGCCCCGTAAGAGCGCATGGAATGTGAACATCCTTTACCGACATCACCATAGCCACACACAACTACTACCTTACCGGCAATCATCACATCCGTTGCACGCTTGATACCGTCAGCTAATGATTCACGACATCCGTACAGATTATCGAATTTGGACTTCGTTACCGAATCGTTCACATTGAATGCCGGGAATAACAGTTTGCCTTCTTCCTGCATCTGGTACAGACGGTGTACACCTGTGGTTGTCTCTTCAGATACGCCACGAACTTCTTCCGCTACGCGATGCCAACGGGTAGCATCTTCCGCCAACACTTTCTTCAAGATAGCATTCAGCTCTATTTCATCTTCTGCGTGCACTTCCTTATCCAGCACGGCAGCATTGTTTTCAGCATCATAACCAACGTGAATCATCATGGTTGCATCACCACCATCATCTACAATCACATTCGGTCCTTTACCACCGGGGAAACTCAAAGCCTGCAACGTACACCACCAGTAGGCGGCAAGAGTCTCCCCCTTCCATGCAAACACAGGCACCCCCGAAGCAGCGATCGCTGCCGCAGCATGGTCTTGTGTCGAATATATATTACAAGAACACCAACGTACTTCAGCACCTAAAGCAACCAATGTTTCAATCAGAACGGCTGTCTGAATGGTCATGTGCAACGATCCCATAATACGGGCACCTTTCAACGGTTTGGATTCTCCATACTTTTCGCGAAGAGCCATGAGGCCGGGCATTTCTTTTTCTGCCAAATCGATTTCCTTGCGTCCGAAGTCAGCAAGCGTAATATCTGCCACCTTGTAGGGCAGAGTAGAGAATAATTCTGTAGACATATTGTAAATCATTTATAAATAAGTGGTGCAAAGATAGAACATTCTGATTAGTAGGGCAAAAGCTATCCTCCTTTTTTATATTATAATAACTAGGAAGCCTGGCACGTTTGTCGGATTATTGTCTTATATTTGCAGTATTAATGCACTTTATACAACATTGATAACAGATTTATTGAACCTTCTATGCAAAACAACGAGAACAAGACAAAAGAAGAGCTGATTAAAATTATAGAACAATTAGAGAAGAAAGTCGAAGATCTTTCTTCTATGCAGTCATACCCCGTACAAGAACGTTTCCGTGAAAAATACAGTACCCGTATTCTGGACGCCCTGCCCGATATGTTGACAGTTTTCGACCACGATGCAAACATTATTGAACTCGCCTCCTCTCCGTCGACCAATCATGTGGAAGGTATCAATGCCGATAATATCACCCATTCTAACGTAAAAGACATACTCCCGCCGGAAGCCTACGAAAGCGTACGCCAAAATATGGACAGGGTAATCCTTACAGGAGAAAGCTCAACATCCCGACATGATCTGATGCTGGACGGTATCTTACACCATTACGAAAATCGTATTTTCCCTCTGGATAACGAATACCTGCTATGTATGTGTCGCGATATATCCGAACAATGGAATGCGGAACAAACCAACAAGAAACAACAAAAAGAGCTGGAGGCCGCCAGAATCAAAGCCGAAGAATCGGACCGCCTGAAATCTGCTTTTCTTGCCAACATGAGTCATGAGATCCGTACCCCCCTGAACGCCATCGTCGGATTTTCCAAATTAGTCATCGACGCTGAATGCACAAACGAGAAGGAACAGTATGCTGAAATCATCGAGAGAAATTCGGAAATATTACTGAATCTGTTCAATGATATTCTGGATTTGTCATCACTCGAAGCCGATTCATTGAGTTTCAATATCCGCCCTATCAAATTAATAGATATCTGCCTGCAACTGGAACAGCAATTCTGTTATAAAGTCAAAAACGGTACTAAACTGATTCTGGACGATGTAGATACCGAGCTTTATGTATCCGGAGACTGGAACCGTATCATACAGATTATAAGTAACTTGCTTAGTAATGCTGCCAAATTCACCCCAAAAGGAGAAATTCATTTCGGCTATCGGGAGAAGGAAGATTTCGTGGAATTTTATGTCAAAGATAGTGGTATCGGTATCCCGGCAGAAAGAGTAGCTACTATCTTCCAACGATTCGGTAAAATAAACGACTTTGTACAAGGTACCGGACTCGGATTAACTCTTTGCAGAATGCTAGTAGAGAAAATGGGAGGACGTATATGGCTGCGTTCCCAAGAAGGAAAAGGAAGCAGATTCTACTTCACCCTGCCTCTGATTCGTCAATAAGAACAACCGAATAAAAATAGCCGGATTATCAGAAACAAAAAAAACGACGAGTATTTGCATTTACCATACACCCCGTCGTTTATTTATTATCACACGTATACCCTATTTCTTGGCAACCGGCGCACTTAGCATTTCCTTGTATTTCGCCGGATCATTCAGAATCTTCACAGCTTCCTTCAAGCCGTCATCATCCTTCAACTGCTGAATGATATTACCACGCTGATAATAATAGCGCTTTATAATTTCAGAAGCTATCATCTTCTTTATATCACCGGAGAAATAATCTAAATCGCGCTCAAGGTCATGGTTCAACTTCTTCTCGAGTGCCTTGAACTCTTCCGAAGCACCCTCCATATAACCTTCAAATTCGGCAGCCTCCTTCAAAGTTTTCAGAATTTTCTCACTTTGCTGGTCATATTTGAAATCAGCCTTCTTCACCAATGTCTTAAAGTCATTATAATCAGCGTCCGTAACCTCGAACTTTTCAGGCTCTACGATAGTAGGATGTTTCAGGCAGTACTGAGTTGCATAATCGAATATCAGATTATCCCGAACCAAATAAAACAGGATATTCGGCAACTTTTCCTGTTTGATAGCAACATCCGGCATCACCCCGCCTCCGTCGCGCACTTCACGTCCGGCAGCCGTATAGAACACTTTCGTCAAACTATCAGGAATAGTACCTACACTTCCGTCTTCATTCCGGTGTTTATAGTCAATAGCTTGCACACAGCGTCCGCTTGGAATATAATATTTGGAAGTAGTCACTTTCATCGTTCCTCCATAAGGCAGAGAACGGGGCACCTGTACCAGTCCTTTGCCAAAAGTACGACTGCCGACAACTACAGCACGGTCAAGGTCCTGCAAAGAACCCGACAGAATCTCAGAAGCAGAAGCTGTGCCACTATTTACCAATACAGCAATCGGAATATCCAAATCCAACGGTTCACGTAAAGTCTTATAAGTATTGCTCGCCTGCTTAATTTTACCTTTTGTTGTTACAATCACTTTTCCACGTGGCAAGAAATAGTTAGCAATTTCCACCGCCTCATCCAACAAGCCGCCGCCATTCCCGCGAAGGTCAATTACCAACGAAGTAGCCCCTTGTTTCTTTAAATCCAGAAACGCCTTCTTAAACTCCTTAGAAGGATTACCGGAAAAAGTACTCAAATTAATATATCCTACCTGATTATCCAGCACAGCAGCATAAGGAATCGCCGGATTTTGAATAGATTCACGTACAATCGTAAATTCCATCGGTGTATTCCCTCCCTTCGCATTGGGACGGTTCACTTTCAATTTAAAGCTGGTTCCAGCCTGTCCGCGCAACATCTGGCTGACTTCCGCATTGTTCTTACCCGCAAGATCCTTGCCATCGATTTCCATTAGAGAATCTCCGGCTTTCAATCCGGCTTTCGCGGCAGGTGTACCTTCGAAAGGTTCGGAAATCATCGAACGTTTGAGCTTTGTATTATAAGCAATGTAAGAACCGATACCACCGAATGAGCCTTTAATCATCTGTTCCAGTTCACTCTGGTCTTCTTCCGGAAAATACTCCGTATAAGGATCCAGCGTGAAAAGCATATTGTCAATCCCTTCCCGAATGGTCTTGTTCGGGTCAATTGTATCTACATAGAACATATCCAGCTCTTTCACAATCGCATTGAATATATCCAAATTCTTGGCAATCTGGAAATTGCGGTCGTCTCCACTCTTGAAACTAAAGAAAGCTACCGTAGCTATCACGGCTACTACAACAATAGCTATCCGCCCACTCAGCAATTTTTTCATACTTCTTTCAATATAAATGAGTTGTAAAAGTAACTCAATCCCTGGTTATTCCGCCAGAATCCTGTTAATATTTAACTTAATTTCATCCCAACGTTCTTGCGGCATGGATGTTCCGATTACCTGAATAACATTTCCCGATAGAATAGAACCTATTTTAGCACACTTCTCCAACGAATATCCACATGTCAATCCATATAGAAAACCGGAAGCAAAATAGTCCCCCGCACCGGTAGTATCCACGACCTTCTCTACCGGGATAGCAGAAACCTTAATTTCTTCCGTTCCTTTACGAATATAAGAACCTTCCGCACCAACTTTTACGATAGCAATACTGCATTTTTTGGCAATCACTCCTAAAGCCTCTTTCGGCTCCTTACCCGTGAAAGCCTTCGCTTCTTCTTCGTTCGCAAAGACAATGTCCACGTATTTATTTATTAATAAGGAGAAAAACTCCATATCACTAGCTACAATATTATAACTTGCCATATCGAGACAAATCTGCAATCCTGCTTCTTTTGCCAGTTCAATGGCATGAAGAATCATTTCATGGTCTTGTACCAGATAACCTTCTATAAATAAGTAAGCATACCCTTTAAACATATCAAGAGTCAGTTCTTCTGCCCTTAAAGAAGCAGCCGCTCCCAAATAAGTACCAAAAGTACGTTCTCCATCCGGTGAAATAAAAGTAGATGCAACACCGGAAGGAAGTTGTTCCGAAATCAATAATTTATCCTCAATATCATTTTTCTGAAGATTATTACGAAAAAAATCCCCAAAATGATCATTTCCTATTTTTCCTATAAATCCTGTTCCGGCACCAAGACAAGCCAGCCCAAGTATGGCATTTCCTGCCGATCCACCCGTTGCCTGGTGGGTTTTCATTTGTGAAAATCTCGTGTTAATCTGCTGTAACTTAGCGTCATCAATCAGTTGCATGCTTCCTTTGGGTAATCCCATTTCCTCCAGGAGCGTATCATCCTCTAGGGTTGCAAGTACGTCTACCAGGGCGTTGCCCAATCCTATTATTTTGTCCATTTCAAATATTTTTTTTGCAAAGATATTGCATATTTCAAAAAAACCTACTACTTTTGCATCGCAATTGAGAAAAACATTCTTCCTTAGCTCAGTCGGTTAGAGCATCTGACTGTTAATCAGAGGGTCC
>ERZ791720.871-NODE-871-length-12837-cov-3.6506_pt1 | contig 12837 bp, 13 predicted proteins | sample MGYA00510048_ERZ791720 | MGnify/ENA primary metagenome ERZ791720 (study PRJEB30046, sample SAMN00715142) | human gut metagenome | study: EMG produced TPA metagenomics assembly of the A metagenome-wide association study of gut microbiota in type 2... | reverse complement strand
GGAAAAAACAAGGTCCATTTACGCCACCCCAATACATCTATGATATAGAAGAACAAAGCAAACATCCAAACGGAATAAGCACCTACCACACAGACAAAAGAGCTTGTCCATAGCTTCTTATTGATAGGGAAGACCAAGCTCCATAACAAGCCGACGATCAACAATACAGCTCCCGCTCCTACTAAACAAAGCACTTTCTTTCGGTCGGTCAGCCCCTCTTTCCGTAACTTAATCCATTCACCGGTGAACATACCCAACATTGCCGTGGCAATTGCGGGAACGGTGGAGAATAAACCCTCCGGATCAAAAACAGTCTCGTGCAAACGTCCGGGAAGAAACAGGCGGTCAATATACCCCACCAAGTTCCCCTCGAGCGTGAACGGCCCCGCTCCACCGGCGTCCGGCACAGGCACAAAAGCCATCGCCAGCCAATAGCCAACCAAGATAAGAACCGTTATCCCCGCACGCGCTTTCCAACCGAAACGGACAAACAACAAGGCCGCGAACATCCATCCCAACCCGATACGCGCCAGCACGCTTGCGCAACGCAGGTGGTCAAATTCAAACGACAATAGCCCGTTATATACCAATCCCAAGAAAACCAAGGTAATCCCCCGACGGACGATCTTCTTATAAATCGCCCCTTCCGTCATACCTTTTCCTCGTTGCTTCTCTAGTGAGAACGGAAACGAGATACCCGCAATAAAAAGGAACAATGGGAAGATCGTGTCGTGATGCGCCAATCCGTTCCATTCCACATGTTCCATCTGCCCGGCTATCGCCTGAAAAAAAGGATTCGGAAACAATGTCGCCAAAGCGACAAATAAAGAAGCACCGCCCATAATAAAGAGCATGTCAAAACCCCTAAGGGCATCCAATGATTGCAACCGCTGGGGTTGTTGTTTTTGTTTTTCCATATAATCTATTTACATTTAAAGTCAACACAAATATACTCAAACTCACTTACATACGAATGGGGTTTGACATAAAAGACGCTCCTAATCTTTCCCCTCGCATTTAGCCTCCAGTTTTTCAGCGTACGCCTCTTTCCTCATCAGATATAGATGAATAAAAAGGAGTTATAAAGTTCAGAAAACCATAGCGCTTCTAACGTAGATATCAATAAACTTTTCCCAAAACGGCGAGGACGACTCAGAAAGTAAGGCTTACCTTTCGTCACCAATTGGTAAATCAAGGCAGTCTTATCCACATATAAATAGTTCTCATTCCGAATATTTTCAAAACTCTGTATTCCTATCGGTAATTTACGCATAGTCGTCATAACCTTTTTTCTTACTACACCTGTTGTTGAACAAAGATAGAACTTTTTTCCGGAACAAGCCTCCGATTATAGCTTTCATTCTATGAAATACTCAATTTTTTCTACACTAATAGAGGGCGATATTTTACTTTCCATAAGCTGGAAGTAGAATATCGCCCTCTATTTTACAAGACAGTTTGTCTATGAGTAAGCACTAGATCTAAGGCATACAAATATTTCACTGAGTAAGATCACCTCATAGCCTTAGCAAAAGCTCTAATCGCATAATGAATAAAATAATAAACAGCCTTATACACCGGCAAATCCATCTCATTTCTCAAAATGTTCCACTGCCAACGCATGGCTTTTAATTTATTCGAAGAGACCGAATGGTCACTAACTCGGTAAAGAGCCGTCACCGTATTTGTGTTCTGCGCTTTATACCCTTGCTTTAAGATAGAAAGCCAACATACATAATCCTCATGCCCAATTTCCTTGAAAAATATCTTTCCCGTCAAGGCTGAATCATACATGGCTGTCAAGCATCCTATACAATTCCCTTTCAATAACAAAGGATAATCAACCTCACAAGGAGCTATTACCTCACGCCCGCATCGCTCTCCGCCTAGACTTACTTTCTCATAGTTAGAGAAAACAATAGCGACCTCAGATTTCTCAAAGACTTTTAACTGATCGCTTAGCTTATTCGGTAACCATATATCATCGCTATCCAAGAAAGCAATATACCGTCCTTTCGCTTCCTTTATTCCCATATTACGGGGTAACGTAGGCGAACCGGATGGTTTATCCGTCCGTAAATATCGAATACGGGAATCTATTCTCGCATACTTTTGAATGATTGAGAGTGAATCATCACTAGAACAATCATCCACAATAATCATCTCCCAATCCCCAAACGATTGAGCCAATACGGACTCAATCGCTTGGGATATAAAAGGAGCCGCATTATAACACGGGGTTATAATGGATACAAGAGGCAACACGTTAAATACAAATGATTATTTAAATAAATAACGTTTCAACTTAGCGAATGCCTTAAGCGAACGTTTCAAGTCTGAAGGATTACGCAAACCGACTCTCAGCCTGTGTAAAATGTAACTGGCACGTAAATAATATTTCTTCCGTGCCCTATTACAGAAATCAACCATTTCCCCTGCGGAAAGATCCGGTAAAGACAATACGGTGTTATGTGTACCATCCGGCAAACAATACTTCTCATAATCCGTCTCTATATAGTTATTTTCCCTCGCCCACTGATAAGCCTCCGTACCGGGATAAGGTATCAACGGGAAAAACTGGGCGGTATCCGTATTCAACCTTAACGCTAACCGAAGAGTCTCTTCCATGGTTTCCCGGGTTTCGCCTTGGTTACCGACCATATAACAAGCATGTATCAACAAGCCCGCCTTTTTAGCGTTGGCAACATACTGATAGAAATATTCCACCTTCGTTCCTTTCTTGATGTTATCCAATATCTTTTGGCTACCACTCTCTATACCCGGAATAATCAAACGACATCCGGCCTTTTTCATAGCCAACATCGTTTCCAAATCAAGATCCACACGAGCGTTACATAACCATTTCAACCGTTTATTCAATTTCTTTTCCACTAACAAACGACAAATGTCCAATACTCGCTTCTTATTGGCTGTAAATGTATCATCCTCGATTACTACCTCCTTCACATCTGGGAAATTAGCGGCAATGTATTCGAACTCGGCCACCACATTCTCTGCGGATCGTGCCCGAAAAGCATGCCCATGCATCGTTTGCGGATAGACACAGAAATTACAACGGAAGGGACATCCACGCCCGGTAAATATCTGGATAGAGGGATATGTGGCAGCAGCGAAAAAGTAATCCCTCTCATTTAAATGTTCCTTGATAAATTGTGAGGCAAAAGGAAGATCATCCAAATTCTTCATCGGTGGCATATGCGCAATTCGTACAAACTCCTTCCCGTCCCAAAAACAAAGCCCTCGAACCTCCCGCAGATCCTTTCCTGCGTCCAGAACATTCGCTAGCTCATTCACGATACAATCATATTCCCCAATAGCGACCGCATCCACCGCATTCGAATAACCCAACGTCTCTTCTGCGCAAGCCGAAGGATGAGTCCCCACAAGCACGACAAACGAGTGAGGATACAATGCCTTCAGCTTCCCGGCAAAAGCAACGTCACTTTTAATGGAAGGCGTACTTGTATCTAAAACAAACAATGAATGCTCATTATCCGTCTTCCGAATAATGTTTAAAGACTGTTCCTCATTTAACTGTTTAGCTGGAGCATCCAAAAAAGAGACATTATGTCCCTGTTTGCTTGAATACAAAGCCGCATAAATCAGCCATAGAGGATAATATAAAGCCCCACTTTTCGTAATTGCCGGACTACGGGATTCTCTGGAGAACTTCCCGAATTCGGCTTTGAAAGGGGGATTGATGAAATAGATGTTCATAATAAATCTATCGGGTTCTTAGTTTGTTAAACATATATATCGCTGTTCTGAATGACAGAACATAAAGCATAATCAGTAAATAGTAAAAAGGGAAGAATGAGATTCTATACAAAACAGCTGAAACCAAAAGCAGCAGAAAATAAGCGATGACTCTGAATCCATACAATCTGGATACATCGTAGCGGATAATATATTTCCGAAAACAAATATTGGTTGTTATATAAGGAGGCTTGGACGATTTAAACTCTAATGTTCGTACAAATGAATGTATCAGCAATAATAACACTAATAGAGAAACGGATATGTTCTCGGGAAACAACAGGAAAGGGATAATGTAACGCAAACTTGAAAGAATGAAGTACAAAAACATCTTTACATATCCACTAAGACTATTGTACAGCAAGAACGAGATGAGCAACACCAATAACCCCACGGCAAAATAGATAGTGTGCGCATGGGGGAAAAAGAAATGGAGCATCGTTAAAAATGCAATTGTCTGGATAATACGGGAAATATACACCACTCGCTTATGCTGATAATAAAAATCCAGTTCCGTCCCGTTGAGTCTCCATGTCGGACTGTCATCCCTTTTGACTGTCTCCGTATCATTCTGAATATAGCCTATTTCATACACACATTCTACTATTAGCAGCGTTGATAATGACAAATCCAACGTCTGAACGGTAAAACCCGTTTGCATTCCGTACAAAAAGACGATGGGCAGCAGATGGGTAAAAAACAACGATACGACCGCATGAGGCCTTGTCCGAAACAAATAGACCAAGGGGACGCAGAACAACGTAAAGTACTTTAAATACATATAGATTTAATTTTTAATGATTTAGGACAAATATAATCTCCCAATATATTATCTCCTATATGAAGAACATCCTGAGTTCTATAGCCTGTATTTTTCAAAACAAACCGAAACATATTACCTGTAGATTTCAATACACCAGTAGCAGATGAAACATATAATTTAGAATGATACCGGTAACCATTGGCATATAATATTTCTTCTATAAAACCAACAGGAAGATACATATCCGAAATAATAATAACTTCTTTCCTTAAAAAGGCAGCATAATCATATAAGGCTTTTATTTCCTGCCTTGCTGAAAGCTCAATGCGTTCTATCTTCAATTCCAATTGGAGCAACAAATCTCTTACCTCTTTATCGTAAGGTAGCATATTATAAATGGAATAGATATTCGTTTCCTCAGTTAAAGATTGTTTTTTGGATTTCATATCAGCTTCTATTCTTATTTGCTTAAAGCCCCGAATCGGAATTGAACTCAATTTATTATATTCTTTTTCCACTAGGTCGAATACATCTGAAGGAGTTGATACTTTCCTTTGTAAAAGAGTATCAAAAATATCAAAAGAAATCACAGAGTATTTATTGATCGCTTTCTTTATCCGATTCAGATCCGATTCTATCACACATCTACAAAGGACACTTTGTAATAATTCTTTAACTCTCATAATAAAGTTAGTGATCAATATGTGAAAGTATAATTTTAGCGACCTCCTCTGTGGCTGTCCCTTTCTCATAAGAACCTAGATTTTCATGATGTCGTATCATAGCTTGCTTAAACTTATTCTCATCAAAAGCCTCTATCTGTTTTCTCAATTCCTCATTTGTCTTGCAAATAGGGAATCCCCACTCTTCTATAGGTGTATAGAAGTCTGTTTTTTTCTTATATTCTTCTAAATCAGGAGTAAAAAGAAAACAAGGGCGATAGGTAAATGAATAATCCCAAACGCTCGATGAATAGTCTGTTATTAACATATCTGCAGTACATAACAAATCTTGCATTTCTGGATAGTCTGAAACATCTCTTACAGTGGACGTATATTCATGCATTTTTGAATTAAACGAAAGACTATTAAATAAACACATATGATATCTTAAAAATAGAATGACTCTTTTTGCAGCAAAGCGTTTTTTTACAGCTTCCAATAATTCATTTTCTTTCAAACTCCAATCATAAGACGGACTTGATGTCGTGTTTCTAAAAGTTGGTGCATACAATACGACAAAATCAGATTGTTTAATATTAAATCTATCACGAATACAATTTGACAATTCATTCATTTTTTGAGCACTAAAAAACACATCATTTCTAGGTAATCCTAATTTAACAAATTTATCCTCATGCAAATTCCACGCAGAACTCATACATTTTGTAGTAGAATAGCTCGATGATAAAAAATAAGAAGTAGCCTTAGAGAAATGCAAAATTGATCTATTATATAACCACTGACATCTTCCAATGTCATAAAAATCTTTTTCTATTTTCTTATACGCTCCTCCTGCATGCCAAGTATTAATAACTATTTGGGTCTTTCGAAAAGGAATATAATCATATCCTCCAATATTTGTTATATAAACTTTTGCAGTCATTAAATATTTAAAATAACTTAAAGAAAATCTCTTAACACACTTAATATCAGCATATTCATTATTGCATTTCGGCTTAACACTCCAAGCAATCTCAACATTACTACCTACTATTTTCTCAATATTATCATAAATATAAAATGGATTGCAACAAATTCTTTCACCTGAATAACTTTCAAATAACACCCTATTTGACTTTACTCTAAACACATAGAATACACGCAAGAGAAATCGTAAGACTTCTTTTACACAAAGCTTAAGTATCATAAATTACTATTTTATATATGACATAAATAAAGGAATCGTATCTTGTAGAATACATCCTTGTTTAAAAATTCCGGCTGTTCCTCCCACGAAAATAGAGGCTCCCAATTGACGCATATATTTCGCTCTCTCAGTACTGACACTTCCATCTACACATATTTCTACATTTCCATAATTATGTTGATCCAAATATTGACGAGTTTCACCTACTTTTTCCATCATTCCATGAATCATCATTGTTCCAGCAAATCCGGGTACAATAAGCATCAATAATATAACATCAACATAAGGGAGATATTTACGTACCTCATCTATAGAAGTATCCGGATTTAAGGCTAATCCAAATTTCGCACCCCTCTGTTTAATAAAAGCCGCATTCTCCAAAACACTTTCTTTACATTCACTATGAATAGATACAATATCCCCATCTCTAATGTCCATTGAACGGATAATTGTACGAGGATGTTCCATAAGCAAGTGAATATCAACTGGAAGACTCGTAATCTTTCGAATAGAATTAACCACATCAGGACCAAATGTAAGATTTGGGACAAATGCAGCGTCCATTATATCTACATGTAAATAATCAACTCCATTTTCTTCTAAAATATGGATGTCACGCTCCAAGTTTACCAAGTCAGCACACATAAGCGAAACGGATAATTTAGATATTCTATTCATGATCTACCAACATTACTTTATTTGAATAAATAGAATTATCACGCATAAGCATCAAGCCTTCCATTAACTGGCTAAAATCCAAACGATGGGTAATCAATCTTTTGAGATCCAATTTTTCATTCTCCAACCAATATAAAACTTGAGTCCAATCATTATCATTGATGCCAAAACTAGAGTTCCAAGTACCATAAATCTGCAATTGCTTTCGCAATAGTTTCCAATAAAAATCTTTCTCTAAAGTCATATCATCAATTGGATTACCTAAAGCAACAATAGTACCCGAAGATTTCACTATTTTCAAGCTAGTATTGAACGACATAGATGCCCCAGTCCCCTCAAAAACAATATCGGCTCCGGAGCTATCTATATTCCTTGATACCCATTCAGATACATCTGAAGTAGTAGAATTACAGATATTCTCTACCCCATAAGTCTTTGCAAAATCCAACTTTGTTTGAGTCCTACCTACTAATACCACTTTTGATGCTCCCAAAAGTTTTACCATTTGAGATAATATCATCCCAATTGTTCCTGGACCGATAACAACAACTGTATCTCCTTTTTTAAAACCAGATCGTTTTAATGCATGTAAGGCAACCGCTGCTGGTTCTAGCATAGCCGCTTCTTCATAACAAACGCAATCCGGAATCTCCAAGAGATTCCAAACAGGAACAGCAACATATTCCGCAAAACCCCCATTACATCTTGATCCTAAGTAATCATAATTCGAACATAATTCATATTCCTTATTTTTACAATTATTACACTTAAAACAAGGTTTCAAAGGGAAAACAGACACTCGCTTACCCAACCAAGATAAATATGTTGAACTTCCAATATCACTAACTACACCTGAAAATTCATGACCTATAACAGTAGGAAAATGATATGTTCCAGTTTTAAATACTCTAGCAATATCCGATCCACAAATCCCAGCCGCCTTAACTTTAACTAATACTTCATCTGATTTTAATCTAGGCAGTGGTATATTCGTATACTTTAAATCACCTATACCAAATAACACATTTGCTTTCATTTTTCCAACAATAATTTTAAACGAACTAAATCCTCCGGTACCGTTACTTTAAAATTTCGTTCATCACCTTTTATTAACTTTACTTTCATTCCTGCCTTATAAGCTATTTCTGCACTTCCTCTCACCAGTAACAATTCTTCCCTATTCATAGACTTACAAGCATTTATATATTTCCCTAATTTAAAAGCTTCAGGAGCTTGTCCTGCAAATAATATATCTCTATTAAGGACAGAAGATATGCTCAGTCCATCATAACTTTCATATATCGTATCCTTCATTGGTAAAACAGGCATAGCCCCATCATATTTTTGGCATACATTGATACATTCATCAATAAGTACATCTGTTACAAGTGGGCGTGCTGCATCATGAATAATAACAATATCAGATGGGGCATAAAACATTTCTGCCACCTTTAACGCATTGAATATCGTATATTGCCGACTTTCTCCTGAAATAGCAAAATGAATAGGGATATCAAAACTATTAGTTTCATCTTCCAGAATTCGTTTCCATTTCGGATCTATAGCGATAATAAGGCCATCTATGTGCTTATTACACACAAAACATTCTAAACTATAAGATATTATCATTTTTCCATGTATCTTCAAATATTGTTTAGGTATATCACACTCCATACGAGATCCAGATCCACCGGATAATATTATCGCAACATTTCTAGTCATAATCACTTTATAATAAATACAAGAACAACACTATCTAATAAAATAAAACGCAACATTATTAAAAAATAATCTAATAATCATTTTCCACCGAGCATCCACTCCCTCTTAACTGATGATGTTTTTCTCTTTCAGGATCAAGGGACTTATCAAATACGGAACTGTATGGATAATAACGTGAATAAGTGTAGCTTCCTCCTATAATATCTTCATTCAACCAAGCTTTAGCTCCAAAAAACAGAGGGAATAGGAGTAATACACAGAAAACAAGGATTTTCTGTCTGCGTACAATACGGTCGATCAATATCCCTTTGGCGAACATGACGGATAAGAAAAGCGTGAAGAAATAGAAATAATCAACCATTCTATACAGGATCATAAGGCTGTATCTTGCACATACCAATAGGAGAGCTATACATACACACGTTTGAAACAGATCTTGCTTCAAGCGGATATACTGGGGATATATCACCTGCGTTTTATGAAGCATGAATACATAAACGATCAACTGCGCAACCATCCACACATAGTTGATTATACTCAAGTCTTTGTTTCCAAACCACTCACTTGTGGCATACGCTGTTATACGTGAAGCCATATCTTCACTGGGGAGAAACAATGACGCACCCTCTGCTATAGGAGTCATAAAATCCTTTCCGACAAGTATCGGGACAATCATCGCTACACAAAGGAGCCAGTAAATAGCAGGCTTTCGTGGAATTAGGTAGTAACCGATAACAAACAGGAAAACCGCGAAAATCGTGAACACGTGAAACAGGACTGCAACCAAGAAATATAGCAGGAACTTCTTGGTTTTCCCGTCATTGACGGCTAATATACCCAACAAGAAAAAAATGATGGATAAGGATCCTCTCATATGTTCCATACTCGTAGCCGTATAACGGCCTATGAAAAAACAGAGAAGTATGAAAAAGCATAGAGAGGGACACACTTTTTTTATGAAATATGCTATCATCCCTATACCGAAAGCCGCCACAACAAATTGGAACAGTAAAAAATCGTTCCAAATCGTCTTGCAGGTCGCTTGCAACAGAACCCATAGCGGCATTTTCATCACTGATTCAAAATCGCTCCATTCCAAATGGAACAAGTCATGACTAAAATAAAAATCAGACGCATACGAAACCGTATCTGAGCCTACCCTCCAGCGAAGCCCCGCCACCAGTATCAGCAGAGTTACAGCTATCCTGTAATGCGTCCACCTATAATCTTCCCGCCCAAGAATATCATAGCGGACAGACAGATACAGCAGGTAAATGAAAACAATCAGGTATATCATCGCCTTTTCTTTATCATTTCCAATAGATACCAAGCCTCCCGGGATCCGGTAAGCAACGTTACCGCCATGTAAAGCACGATCCCTGCGGCTGTTCCCGCGGCGAGCGACACCGCATCGGAGCTTATCATATGGTCTAACAGGTAAACGCCCGTACCCATGACCGCCGCATACGCCAGTATCGGCAGCATGGACTTCATTTCAGATGCGAAGGTCACTCCGGGCAGTACACGTGCCGAAAATACAGTGATCACATAGACATCTGCCACATAATAGAGCAACATTCCTATGCAAACCACCTTGATACCCCAAAAGAGGGAAAATACCAAGATAGAGATAGCGATCACTTTCTTTATTATCTCTGCCTTCAGACAATAATCACTCCTGTGCTTTGCGTTCAACAACTGCCAGCTCATGTTCGAGGCCGGCCACCAAATCCAAGCGAAGCAAAGAATACGTATCAAGGGAACAGTCTCTATCCATTTGTCCGTCAACAATAATCGCACCACCGGCTCCGCCAGGGCAGCCAATCCCATCATCAACGGGAAAAGGACGAAACAAGTCATGCGCAGCATCTGGAAAAAACGCCGTTGCAACTCCTCTTCATTATCTTGCAGCTCACACTCTATCGGATAGGCTACACGGGCTACAACATCGTTAACAGCCGTCGGGACAAAACTTGTCATCTGTGTGGACTGGCTATACAAACCTGTCGCTGCTGATGAATAAAACTTTCCTATCAACAAAAAACTTCCATTCGCATAAATAGCATGCAAAGTCCGACTCATCAACAATCTCGATCCAAAACCGAATAATCCCTTAAAGGAACGGATGGAGAAAACGAATGAGGGCATCCAACCCGCCGATACCCAAAGCAACGCCACATTCAAGAAATTCTGTAAAAGCGGTTGCCACACCAATGTCCAGACACCGAAACCATGATAAGCCATCCAAATCCCCACGCATCCGCTCACAGATATGGCGATAATAGAAATCCAAGCTTGTCTACGAAAATCCATCGCTATATTCAATTTCGCTTGTTGCACCGTACGGAACGCATTGATAACAAATATCAAGGCCATCCATACCAATAATTCCTCCAATAGAGGCTCATCATAAAAACTGGCGATGAAGGGTGAGCACAAAAACAATACGGCATATATCAATAATGATACCCCTATATTGAACCAAAACGTCGTGGAAAAATCAACCTCTGTCCTGTCTTGTTTCTGAATAAGAGCCTCCACGAAACCAGAATCCACAAAGACCTGCGCCACCACCAAGAAAATTGTAAGCATCGCAACCAAACCATAATCAGACGGTGATAATTGACGAGCAATAAGGATTGAGAACAATGTCATGAGACCTTGCCGAAGGAATTTCTCTACAGCACTCCATGCGACACCTCGCAATGCTTTCTTTTTTATGGATTCTGACATATAATCACTATATCTCCTATTTGTTCCAATAAAAACACCTTATAACATAAAGCACTTCTTTATTTAGAGCAAGTTACTTGAAACATCTACACCAACCTATTTTGTATAATCCCATCATTCAACCCTGCATAAGGGCTTCATACAGCACTGCATAAGATGGTTATACAAGGCTGGAGAAGGGATCATACAGCGAGCCAATCCCTTTTTATGAAGAGAGAAGGCTCGCCGTGCCCCTTCCTTTAAATCTCGTCCGGACTCTCGCTATCACTACCGCCATCAGCAGGGCGACCACCGATCCAGACCGGCACGCTTACGCTACGGGGCGTTTTCAAGAGACGGTTTGATGTGGAATACTGCGTCGTCACCGTCAGCGTATACTCACCTTCCGCCAGATCAGCCGGCAGGAGCAACGTGAGCGAGGAGGGATTATTGATCGTGATCAGATCGTCCGTTAATTTTGTGACAGCCTTCGCCGCATTGGTCAGCGTAACGCCTACCGACTCGTCGTCGCCAACCACTTTTAGCATGGCGCTGCGCACGAAGAAGTTGCGGCCCACCGTAGCGCTACCATCCTTCAAGCCCGTCTTCTTATCCTCAGTCTCGAGGATGTACATGATGTTCGACTTCTCGCCGAGGATCTCAACCGAGGTTTTGGCGATCTCCTCGCGCAGCACTTTGTCCTGCGTGAGAGAGACGTAGATGGAGTTTCTCTCCTTGTTCCACACACCGCCCTCGATCACGCCGGTCAGTTGGGCAACGGCACGGAACAGGCCCGTGTTCACACTGTAACCGTTCAAAATCAAGTCCATCAGCACACGGTGATAGAGCGTCACTGAATGGTGAAGCGTCTCCGGGCGCAACCCCGTGTCTTGCTTGTACATCTCCTCCAGCACATCATCCAAAGTTAAACTTCCGGCCGAAGCCAATAACAAGATCTTATCGGTCTTATTGTCAGTGGTCACCGAATTGTCGATAAGCCAGCCTTTCAATACTTTCTTCATGGTATTCTTGATTTAAAGGAGGGCAGAATTGCTCTCCTCGGTTATCCTTATCTAGAATTTCTTCCCGAACGCAATGTTCAAGAACGTCTTCACCAATATCTTGAAATCGAACCACCACGAGCGGTGCTCCAGATAGAACAAGTCATAGCGTAAGCGGCGGAGCATCTTCTCCAGCGTATCCGTATAGCCGTTGTAGAGCGTGGCGTAAGAGGTCACCCCTGGACGGATCTGGTACAAGAAACGATAGCGGGGATCACGTTCCATGATCTGGTCGATGTAGAACTTCCGTTCCGG
>ERZ791720.869-NODE-869-length-12876-cov-4.38757_pt1 | contig 12876 bp, 8 predicted proteins | sample MGYA00510048_ERZ791720 | MGnify/ENA primary metagenome ERZ791720 (study PRJEB30046, sample SAMN00715142) | human gut metagenome | study: EMG produced TPA metagenomics assembly of the A metagenome-wide association study of gut microbiota in type 2... | reverse complement strand
TTAGCCAACGGGTCTCACGCACCTTCATGTATATACTGTTGTTATATAGCGAACGGAGCGTGGGACTGTTGCTTGTGTATAATTCATAACGGCTTGCCGAAGCCTCAGGAAAATATATAGCAACAGTCCCCACGCTTTTTCAGTGAACTTTAATCATAAGAGTATAAAAATGGAAGCACACATTCAAGCCTTAAGAATAAACCGCAATCCGCTAAATCTAGTCCTCGGGACGAAAAGAAAGCTAGGGTTGCGCATTGGCTATATGGAAGCTGCGTTAAAAGGTTTTTATCTCAACTCAATAGAAACAGGAGTTCACCCGCAAAAGTTAACCCGACTGCTGTCTGAAGAATTTCACTGCGTTGACACCGAATCAACCAACGGACTATTACAATTCCTGACTAATGAAGGAGACAGGGTTCCCTATCAGATCATGCTCCCCTACCTGCTCTCGTCAGACAATATCAACGAATTTGAAACAATCATACATAAACGCTTTTTCGGAGTGGAACGTTTCGTCCGGCAGGGAAACAATTTATACAGATTCGTAAAATATACAGAGGAAAGAAGAGACCCGATTATATGGATAAATGACTTGGAAAGAGGAATTGACGCATGGGATATGGGGATATTGGTCAACCTGGCACGTGCGGCTTATGAAATCGGATATATCACCAAAGGACAAGCATGGGAACATATTGAGCAGGCAGGAATACTATGCTCCAAAATACTCCGTTCACCGGAAGAAATAGACAAGAGTTTCCTCCTCGGGCGAGCAATGCAATCAGAGAAAATAGAAGATTGGGACCGTTTATTATCGTGCTATTTACTTTTGAACAAACATCGATAACCGCTATTTTTCGCGGTCTACAACGTAATCCAGATAAGACCGGAGAGCCACGCAGATAGCAGAATCCGGCAAAGAGGCCAACAGCCCAAAGGCTTTTTGCTTATATGCGTTCATCGTCCGGACAGCATATTCAATACCACCGTTTTCCTTGGTAAATGCGATCAGACGAGCTATTTCATCGAGAGTAGCCGTACCCTCTTTCACTTTGAGAGCAATTTCAGCAGCCTGATTGTCATTCGCTCTATTAAGTGCATACAAGACAGGGAGTGTCAGTTTGCCTTCAAGCATATCGTTCCCTGTCGGCTTACCGATTTCCTTGCTGTCGAAATAGTCGAAAATATCATCCTTAATCTGAAAACAGATACCGATATATTCACCCAACAAGCGGGCTAGTTTCACTTCTTCCTCACTCACTCCTACCGAGTAAGCCGCCGCCTCCGTACAGGCAGCGAATAGGGCCGCAGTTTTCTTACGAATCACATCGAAATAAACTGTCTCCGAAAAGCTATGATTACTTACATTTGAGAGCTGGAGCAACTCGCCGTCGGCAAGATCCTGCCCCAATGAAGATACCAGCCGGATAATCTGATGACTGTTCGTCAGCTCGGCATGCACCAGGCTTGTTGCCAGAAGATAATCCCCCGTCAGTACGGCTACCTTATTATTAAAGATAGCATTCACCGAGAGTTGCCCACGGCGTTCGGTACTTTCGTCCACTACGTCGTCATGCACCAAACTGGCATTATGAAGAAGTTCCAGAGATACCGCCGCATGAAGAGTGGCAGGAGACACGACGCCATAAAGGCGTGCTACCAACAAGACGAGAATAGGACGCATCATCTTTCCACTGCGCTGGCGTATATGAGCTACTACGCTATCAAGCAGTGTATTCGAACTGGAAAGAGAACTATCATAAAGTTCTTTGAAAGCCTCAAGTTCGCTTTCAATCGGTGTTCTGATAATAGAGATGCTGTCCATTCATGCACAATTTGAGCACAAAAGTAATAATAAAACGCTTAATACGGTATTTTTTTGTACTTTTACCATGAAAAATTAATAAAATCTATGGAGTCAGACAATAAATTATTTCTTTTAGACGCTTATGCACTGATATACCGGGCTTATTATGCCTTTATTAAGAATCCCCGAATCAACTCAAAAGGATTCAACACTTCAGCTATTCTAGGGTTTGTCAATACCCTCGAAGAAGTATTGAAGAAGGAGAATCCCACTCATATAGGAGTGGCTTTCGACCCGGCCGGCCCTACTTTCCGCCACGAGGCTTTCGAACAATATAAAGCACAGCGTGAAGAAACTCCGGAAGCAATCCGTCTTTCCGTACCTATTATAAAAGAAATCATCCGTGCCTACCGTATCCCTATTCTGGAAGTGGCAGGCTACGAGGCTGACGACGTGATAGGAACACTCGCTACCGAAGCCGGACGCCAAGGGATTATTACTTATATGATGACCCCGGACAAAGATTACGGACAATTAGTAAGCGACAAGGTATTCATGTACCGCCCCAAACATACGGGAGGTTTTGAAGTAATGGGTGTCGATGAGGTGAAAGCCAAATTCGATATTCAGTCACCGGCACAAGTCATCGATATGCTCGGCCTAATGGGAGATTCTTCGGACAATATCCCCGGCTGCCCCGGAGTAGGAGAAAAGACAGCTCAAAAACTGATAGCCGAATTCGGAAGCATTGAGAATCTTCTGGAACATACCGACCAACTCAAGGGAGCACTGAAAACAAAAGTGGAAACGAACCGGGAAATGATTACTTTCTCAAAATTCCTCGCGACTATCAAAATCGACGTGCCTATCCAACTCGATATGGATTCGCTCGTTCGTGAGCAGGCAGACGAAGATTCGCTCCGACAGATTTTCGAGGAACTGGAATTCCGGACACTGATCGATCGCGTTCTGAAAAAAGAGAATGCCGGAAACGGAATAACAACTCCAACCGGAAACAAAACGGCAGCAGAAAAAAGTAACCTCGCCCCTCTCCCACTTTTTCCCGAGGAAGGCGGAGCCGTGCAAGGCGATTTATTTGCAAATTTTACGGGCAACGAGCCGGGCGAAGCTAAAAATTCAAATCTAGCGACGTTAGAAACGCTCAATTGTGACTACCAACTTATTGATACAGAAGAGAAAAGAACAAAAATTATTCAAAAGTTACTTACATCAAAAATTCTTTCGCTAGATACGGAAACTACCGGAACCGAACCAATGGACGCCGAATTGGTCGGAATGAGTTTTTCCATTGCCGAAAATGAAGCTTTTTATGTCCCGGTCTCCGCCGATCAGGAAGAAGCGTTAAAAATCGTCAATGAGTTCCGCCCGGTATTTGAAAATGAAAACTCAATGAAGGTCGGACAGAATATCAAGTATGATATGATCGTTCTCCAAAATTATGGAGTGCAAGTAAAAGGCCCGTTGTTCGATACAATGATCGCCCATTATGTTCTTCAACCTGAACTCCGTCACGGAATGGATTATCTTGCCGAAATCTATCTACGTTATCAGACAATCCATATTGATGAACTGATTGGCCCGAAAGGGAAGAACCAGAAAAATATGCGCGACCTCGCCCCGAAAGACGTTTACCGTTACGCCTGCGAAGATGCGGACGTAACCCTGAAACTGAAAAACGTTCTGGAAAAGGAATTAAAGGAGAATGACGCCGAGCGGCTGTTCTATGATATAGAAATGCCGCTTGTTCCGGTACTGGTTAATATCGAACGCAACGGTGTGCTGCTGGACACGGAAGCGCTGAAACAATCTTCCGCCCACTTTACGGCACAAATGGAGAATATCGAAAAGGAAATTTACGAGCTGGCAGGTGAAACGTTCAATATTGCTTCACCGAAGCAAGTCGGTGAGGTGCTGTTTGATAAATTAAGAATTGTAGAGAAGGCAAAAAAGACTAAAACCGGGCAATACGTCACTTCGGAAGAGGTGCTCGAAAGCCTTCGCCACAAACATCCTGTGGTAGAAAAGATATTAGAACACCGGGGACTGAAAAAGCTATTGGGAACATACATCGATGCACTCCCCCAACTCATCAATCCGCGTACAGGACGGGTACATACTTCTTTCAACCAAACCGTTACCGCCACGGGACGTCTTAGTTCAAGCAATCCGAACCTACAAAATATCCCGATCCGCGACGAGAACGGAAAAGAAATCCGCAAAGCATTCATCCCCGATGAAGGCTGCCTTTTCTTCTCTGCGGACTACTCACAGATTGAATTGCGCATCATGGCGCATCTGAGCGAGGATAAGAACATGATCGACGCTTTCCTCAGCAACCATGACATCCACGCTGCCACCGCCGCAAAGATTTATAAAATTGACTTGCAAGATGTAGGCTCCGATATGCGTCGCAAAGCCAAAACTGCCAATTTCGGCATTATCTATGGTATATCCGTATTCGGCCTCGCCGAACGGATGAACGTAGAGCGGAAAGAAGCCAAAGAACTTATCGACGGCTATTTCGAAACCTATCCGGGAGTGAAGGCTTATATGGATAAAAGTATCCGGGTTGCACAAGAAAAAGGCTATGTGGAGACTATTTTCCACCGGAAACGCTTCTTGCCGGACATCAACTCACGAAACGCCATTGTACGCGGATATGCGGAACGGAATGCCATTAACGCACCTTACCAGGGAAGTGCGGCAGATATTATCAAGGTGGCTATGGCACGTATCTATCAACGTTTCCAAACGGAAGGAATACAAGCCAAAATGATCCTGCAAGTACATGACGAATTGAACTTCAGTGTTCCCGTTGAAGAAAAAGAACGTGTAGAAGAAATTGTTATCGAAGAAATGGAACACGCATACCGTATGCATGTACCTCTGAAAGCTGATTGCGGGTGGGGCAAGAACTGGCTCGAAGCTCACTAACATTATTTAACTCGCTATCCGAAAGCTAGAAAAAAGATTTCTTTTTAAACGAAGTGATTCGTTCTATATCCGGCAGATTGACTGCCGGATATTTTTTTGTCACTAATCTTGGCAAAAAGCAAACTACTGCCAGCACCCACACTTGACAATTTGATAATATTTCACTCCCAAAAATGCATAAATATCAAATTAATATGTAAGTTTGCAGCGTAAAACTGATACATCAGTAGACAAATGAAAGTATAACTTAAAACTAAAATAGCCATGAAAGCAAAAGTATCCTTAAAAATGTTCGTTTTATCCGCTGCTCTTCTTATTGCATCTTTCACCGCTTCCGCACGTAACAACGACGGTCAGTTGATTTACAATCCGATAGAAGAAAATGGCATGACAGTAGGCCAGACCGTTTACAAAATGGACGGAAATACACTTGCCAACTATATGAAGTACAATTATAAGTACGACGACAATAAACGCATGACCGAAAGCGAAGCCCTCAAATGGGACAGCAACAAGGACGAATGGGTAAAGAATTTGCGTATCAACTATATTTATGAAGGCAAGACCGTCACTACCAATTACTATAAATGGAACGCTAAAAAGCGTGCTTATGTACTGGTACCCGAGATGACTGTAACAATGGATAATACAAATATGTAACAAAAACTCTCTCTCATTCTAATATTCTAACAAAAGAGAACGCCGCTCCTGATGAAGAAGAGGCGTTTTCACTTTATATAACCGTAGACTGTATCACAAGACATAAAACCGTTCCTGCAATTCTTTCAGATAGCTTCTGGAAATGACCAGATCACCTTTATCGTGGAAAGGCGGATAAAGTTGGCAACACTTTCCATCGATCATAGCCAGATAATTTACATTCACAATGGCCGATTGACTGATTTGTACGAAAGCCTGCGAATAACTGACGATATCCTCCGCTTTCGTGTTCCGTTTCAGGTTCAACCGGGTTTGATTAAACAGAACCACCTGCCATTGACGTTTATCTTTCAAATATTCAAAAAATCCGATTTCTTCCAGCCGTAAGAGCTTGAATCCTGTCACCGTGCTAATCATAAACATTCCCTGTTGCGGCATCAGAGCTATAATAGAAGAAGCAAAAGAGGGAGGCACCACTACAGCAGAACGCACCGCTTTCCGATAACGGTCTATGACAACTTTCAAGTCTTCCGCGCTAAAAGGTTTCAACAAGAAATCAAAAGCCGACTCACGCAAAGCCTGAAGCAGATATTTATCATAGGACGTATAGAACACAACCTTCATATCCCACAATACATCATCCTTTATCTCACTTAGCAAATTAAGGCCCAATATATCCGGAAGCTCCACATCAAGAAAGAGTAAATCCGGATGCAACTCCATAATCATCTTTTTCCCTTTTGCACCACTGCTTGCAATTCCCTTTATCTCAAATTCACGATAAGGCTCCAGTTCACGGCGCAAAGCGTCACTTGCAGAACGTTCGTCATCAATGATGACCACTTTGTACTTTTCTTCTGTATCCATCATAAATCATAAGAAAAACGAAACGGGATATATACCGAAACTAATGTACCGGTCTGTCCACTGTTTCTATTGGTTATTTCAAAACGTATTTTGTCACTCTTGTTTTTCGTATTCAGCAGTTGAATGGTCTGATACAACACCTTCAGTCCGGTACCCGTTCCCCGTGTTGCCGAAGTTACGTGCGGAAGATACCCGCGGCCGTTATCACAAATCGTAATACAGATACCATTCTTTTCATGAGAGACATGTATCGTCAACTCCTTTTCACCATCTTTCCCAACCAGTCCATGCTTGATTGCATTCTCAACCGGGATTTGTATAATCATCGAAGGAATCATCACACGACTTGCATCCAGTCCTTCTTCCACTGTAACCGTTGCCGTAAAATCTTCGCCGACGCGTCCTCTTTCGAGATTAATATACGAACGTACAAAATCCAGCTCGTCTTGTAAGGAAACACTTAGTTTTTCCGTCAGTTCAAGACTGCGTCGGAGATATTTAACCAGCTCCAACAGGTTATTCTTCACATCTTCCGACCCCGTGAACTGATTAATCTCACGTCCCAATACATTGAAAGTGAAATGGGGGGAAATCCGGCTCCGCAGGTTCTCCATGCGGACACGGTTGATTTGCCGGAAAAAGCGTTCACGAAGAAATTCTCTTTTCTTCCGCATATACCAGATGATACCGCCTGTTCCTGCAACTAGCAGCACACAAACAAGTACCCATATATAAACGCTCAACTTCAAAGCTTTCACTTCACCTGCCTGCCGTTGAATCTGCATTTCTTTCCGCAATACAATAGTGTCCTGACGATAGCGCATATCCAGTTCTGCGACACGTGTCTGTACCCGTTCGCTACGGATAGAATCATCCAGACGACAGTCACGCTTCAAATATTCATAAGCACGGCGGTAGTCACCGGCACGCTCGAAGTAATGCTGGAGATATTGGTTGCGTATTGTCAGCATATTGGCATCAAGATGTCCCACAGGAGCGGTACGTTCTATCATTTTATGAGCCAGCGCCATATTTCCTTTCTGTAACGCCAGTTCAATCATTTGAGTTTCGATATAGTATACAGCCGAGTTATGCTGAATTTCCGAAAAGAAACGATAACTCTCGTCCAAGCATATCTGTGCTGAATCCAAGTTATTGGTCAACAAGTATAATTCTCCCAGGTTTACTTTGATAAAGTTCTGTTCAAACACCATTTGGGGGTGGGCGGAGACTAAGGCATTGGCTCTGCGCATATAGTTCAATGCTTCCTGATAATTCTTCCTGTAATAATAATGATTTCCGCGATTGTTGAGATAGGTCCAACGTTCTCCCACATTCATTTCGTCAAAGAATTTTCCTGCCAGTTCATAATAATGGTTGGACAAATCGAAGTCGCGCAAGTCCATATAAGTTTGTCCCAAACCGTAATAGACAGGGAATTTCGTATGTTCGGACAATCTCAGAGAATCGCAGAGAAACAAGGCGCGGCGGTAATAAGAGGCAGTGTGCGCCAAGTCACTGCGATGCAGGCAGGCGTCAGCCATATTGATACAAATGTCGGGAAGAAGGTGCAGGCGCTTTCCTTTCAGACGATATGCATACGCCTTTTGATAATCAAGTATGGCAGAATCGGGACGGTTCAACTGCATCCAAACGTTTCCTTCAACATTATAAACATCGGCCAGGACATCGTTCCAGCGAGGACACTCGGAAACATTGCGGGAGAATTGCTTAACCTGTCGATTGTAATAAAGTATGGAGTCAAAATCAGAAGAAACAAAGAAGGTTTTACCATAAAGGGCGAGCAGACGATAATACACTTGTGAGTCTTGCACTTGCACCAGCGCGTCACGTACCTGCGAACGGGAATAAAGTACATTGGAGAAAAGAGAATCCTGAACGCGGACTTCGAGAGAATCGACAAGTTCCTGCTCACAAAAAGGCTTATGGCGATGCCTGTCAGCACACCCGCAATACAACAATATCAAAAGCCCGAACAAGCCAAACAGCTTCATAGTAGTCCTCCCATTCATCAACCCCTTATTCATGTCATGTTTTGAATGTGACAAAAATACATTATTTATCCTGAATCCCAGCGAATTTTATTATTTTTTTAATACCTTTGTGCCCATATAAATATGAGCAACTGACCTAATGAGTCCACTGAACTTCACCCACATTTTGACACAGGCAGTCGATGAGCTATCGGAAAGCGAATCTTACAAAGGACTGTTTCATCAACACAAAGATGGCGAACCACTGCCCTCTGCTAAAGTCTTGTATGAAATTATCGAGCTTTCACGCTCTATCTTATTTCCCGGATATTACGGAAATTCCACTATCAACAGCCGGACAATCAATTACCACATCGGTGTAAATATTGAGAAGTTATTTGATTTGCTTACCGAGCAAATCCTTGCCGGATTGTGTTTTGGAACCAGTATAGAAGGAAGATGTAATGCCTGCTCCGATTCCAAGAGAGAAGAAGCAGCCCGCCTTGCCGCCAAGTTTATCAGCAAATTGCCTGTCATGCGCAGAGTGCTGGCTACCGACGTAGAAGCCGCCTATAACGGCGACCCTGCCGCCGAAAGTTATGGCGAAGTTATTTTCTGCTATCCCGCTATCAAGGCCATCAGTAACTACCGCATCGCGCATGAGCTACTGGAACTGGGTGTCCCCCTGATTCCGCGTATCATTACGGAAATGGCGCACAGCGAAACAGGTATTGATATTCATCCGGCCGCCAAGATTGGCAGTCACTTCACGATCGACCACGGCACAGGTGTGGTAATCGGCGCAACGAGTATCATCGGAAACAACGTCAAACTCTATCAGGGCGTCACTCTGGGAGCCAAGAGTTTCCCGCTGGATGCGGATGGAAAGCCTATCAAAGGCATCCCGCGCCACCCGATACTGGAAGACAATGTAATCGTTTATTCCAACGCCACTATCCTGGGAAGAATCACTATCGGACGCGATGCAACCGTAGGCGGTAATATCTGGGTGACGGAGAACGTCCCCGCAGGAGCAAGAATCGTACAAACCAAAGCAAAAAAATAAAACCAAATAACTATATATGAGCGAACAATTCGAGATGATTGCCAAGACCTTCCAGGGACTGGAGGAGATACTTGCAGAAGAGCTGACAGCACTAGGAGCCAACGACATTCAAATAGGCCGCCGAATGGTGTCATTCACAGGGGATAAACGTATGATGTATAAGGCTAATTTCTGCCTCCGTACTGCTATCCGTATTCTTAAACCGATCAAAAACTTTACGGCAAAGGATGCTGACGAAGTTTACAATGAAATACAGGCAATTCCTTGGGAGGAATATCTCGACGTAAACAAGACATTTGCAATAGATGCAGTAGTATTCAGCGAAGAATTCCGCCATTCGAAGTTTGTTTCGTACAAGGTGAAAGATGCAATCGTGGATTATTTCCGTGAAAAGACAGGCAAACGCCCGTCTGTACGCATCAGCAATCCGGACGTATTGTTGAATATCCATATCGCACAAACAACCTGCACCTTGTCTTTGGACTCGTCCGGTGAATCACTTCACCGGCGCGGTTACCGCCAGGAAGCCGTAGAAGCTCCGTTGAACGAGGTATTGGCTGCCGGTATGATTCTGATGACCGGCTGGCGGGGAGAATGTGACTTGATTGATCCGATGTGCGGTTCGGGTACTATTCCAGTGGAAGCTGCATTGATAGCAAGAAACATCGCTCCGGGCGTATTCCGTAAGGGATTTGCATTTGAGAAATGGGTGGATTTCGATGCGGATATGTTCGACGAGCTTTACAATGACGACAGTCAGGAGCGTGAATTTACACATAAAATTTACGGATACGACAACAATCCGAAAGCGAACGAAATAGCAACTCATAACATAAAGGCAGCGGGGGTATCGAAAGATGTCGTACTGAAACTGCAACCGTTCCAGCAATTCGAACAGCCGAAAGAGAAGTCTGTCATCATCACCAACCCTCCTTATGGAGAGCGTATTTCCACCAATGATTTGCTCGGACTATACCAAATGATTGGCGAGCGCCTGAAACACGCGTTTGTAGGAAACGAGGCATGGGTTCTCTCCTACCGGGAAGAGTGTTTCGACCAGATTGGTTTGAAAGCCAGCCAAAAGGTTCCTTTGTTCAACGGGCCACTGGAATGTGAATTCCGCAAATATGATATCTTTGACGGAAAATACAAGGAGTTCAAGAGTCAGGAAGAAGCAGGAGAAGAAAAGAAAGAGACGGAAGGAGAACAAGCGTCTAAGTTCAGGGAAAGAAAAGAATATAAACCTCGTCGAGAAGGAGAATTCAAACCCCGTAGAGAAAGTGAGTTCAGGCCTCGTCGGGAAGGTGACTCCAGACCTCGCAGAGAAGGAGAATTCAAGCCGCGCCGGGAAGAAGGAGAATTCAAGCGGGAAGGAAACAGAGAGAGAAAACCGCAGGGAGAATTCCGTAGCCGAAGAGACCCGAAAGCTCCGAGAGAGTTCAAAGGAAATCGGGAACCGAGGATTCCGAAGAAGGAAGAGGAGTAAACAAGCGTTAATAGTTAATTGCACATTCACAAGAAATTAGCAACGAAAAGCAATTTAATGGATTATTCAATGCTTTTGCCAAGTTGGGTGCTGCTATTCGGATAAAGAGCACTTCTTTGGACAGAGTAAAAATAAAAGGATTTAAAAACAAATAATAAAGAAAAGAGCAATGAGTAAAGTTGGAAAAAGAGCCTTCCTTTTGTTGTTGGCAATCCCAATTGTAATCATCGTTATGGCACAAGAAACCAAGAAACCGACACTGGAAGACCTGATTCCGGGCGGTGAAAGTTATCGTTATGCAGAAAACCTGTACGGGCTGCAATGGTGGGGCGACGAGTGTATTAAACCCGGCATCGACACCATCTATTCTATCCAGCCGCAAACAGGCAAAGAAACAATGCTCATCACCCGTGAGCAAATCAACAAAGCGCTTGCAGAAGACAAGGCAGGAAAGTTATCCCATTTGTATTCCGTACGTTTCCCATGGGCGGAAAAGCCGCAAATGTTACTGAACATAGCCGGAAAATACATCGTATATGATTTCAAGAACAACCGGATTGTCAGCAGTCGCAAGCCTAAAGCCAAAGCGGAAAACGAAGACTACTGCACCGCTAATGGAAATGTAGCCTATACAATCGGCAACAATCTATACGTAAACGAACAGGCGGTGACGAACGAGCCCGAAGGCATCGTCTGCGGCCAGTCCGTACACCGCAATGAGTTCGGTATCAACAAAGGTACATTCTGGAGCCCGAAAGGTAATCTGCTCGCCTTCTACCGTATGGATGAAAGTATGGTGACTCAATACCCGCTTGTAGACATTACCGCACGTGTGGGCGAAGTGAACAATGTCCGCTATCCAATGGCAGGAATGACCAGCCACCAAGTGAAGGTAGGTATCTACAACCCCGCAACGGGCAAAAGCATTTACCTGGATGCAGGCGACCCTACCGACCGCTACTTTACGAACATCAGTTGGGCACCGGACGAGAAGAGCCTCTACCTGATTGAAGTAAACCGCGACCAGAACCATGCCAAACTTTGCCAATACAACGCAGAAACAGGCAAGCTGACAAAGGTGCTCTACGAAGAAACTCACCCGAAATACGTAGAGCCGCAAAACCCGATTATATTCTTGCCGTGGGATACCAGCAAATTCATTTATCAGAGCCAGCGCGATGGATACAATCACCTCTATCTGTTTGATACCAAAGCAAGCATTTACGGTGACCTTCAGGAAGGAACCGGCGGCGCCCAATATCGCGAATCAGTGAAGGTAAAACAGTTGACTAAAGGCAACTGGCTGGTAAAAAACATATTAGGCTTCAACGCTAAACGGAAAGAAGTTATCTTCACCGCCATAGAGGGCTTGAGAAGCGGTCATTTCGCAGTAAACGTGAACAACGGAAAGATGAGCCGCCCGTTCGATAGCAGTAAAGAGAGTGAACACAACGGAGTGCTCAACGCTTCCGGAACGTTCCTTATCGACCGTTATTCCACTAAAGACCAGCCCCGCATCATCAATCTGGTAGATACAAAGAACTTCAAAGAAACCGTAAACCTGCTGACTGCCAAAGACCCGTATGAAGGTTATCAAATGCCAAGTATTGAAACCGGGACAATCAAAGCGGCCGACGGCACAACCGACCTTCACTACCGCCTGATGAAGCCGGCAAACTTTGACCCGAACAAGAAATATCCGACCATTATTTACGTCTACGGAGGTCCTCATGCCCAATGTGTCACCGGAGGCTGGCAGAATGGCGCACGTGGCTGGGACACGTATATGGCCAACAAAGGCTATATCATGTTTACGATCGACAATCGTGGCAGCAGTAACCGCGGACTGGAGTTTGAGAACGCCACCTTCCGTCGCCTCGGCATTGAAGAAGGCAAAGACCAGGTAAAAGGTGTCGAATTCCTGAAATCCCTCCCTTACGTAGACGGCGGACGCATCGGCGTGCACGGCTGGAGCTTTGGAGGGCACATGACCACTGCCTTGTTGCTCCGTTACCCGGAAATATTCAAAGTAGGCGTTGCC
>ERZ791720.845-NODE-845-length-13266-cov-3.19582_pt1 | contig 13266 bp, 9 predicted proteins | sample MGYA00510048_ERZ791720 | MGnify/ENA primary metagenome ERZ791720 (study PRJEB30046, sample SAMN00715142) | human gut metagenome | study: EMG produced TPA metagenomics assembly of the A metagenome-wide association study of gut microbiota in type 2... | reverse complement strand
TCTAAGTTTTTCCGTACGGAAGAGGTTGAGACAATTGCGTTGAACAAGGTTTCTTTGAATATCTTGAAACAAATGAATATCAGCCATCTTATTTAAGGAATACTCTTTTGGGGTCGATTTTAGTATCAATAAAATAGAGCAAGTTATGAAAACAATCATACGCAATTTCATCAATGTATTAATACGTTTCAAGGTAGCTACCTTTTTGAATGTAGCGGGATTAGCGGTCGCTTTCGCCGCTTTTATCGTGATTTTGATACAGATTAATTTTGAGCGGACTTTTGACCGTTGCCATCCTACGTCCGGGCGGATTTTTAGGGTGGACTTGACCATTCCGGGTACTTTCGGGACAATATTACCCCGTGCCTTTGTGGAGGCTGTCATCCAATCTTCCCCGCATATAGAGGCGGGTACATTGTTGACTCCTTCTTTTGGGCAGAATGGTGTTTATCTCTCGGTGGATAGAAACGGGCAACCGTTTGGGTTTAAGGAAATCGTGACAACCTGCCACGCTAGTTTACCGAAGATATTCGCGTTCCCGATCGTGGAAGGCGATATCGATTGCTTGAAAGATCCCGAGAAAGTAATGGTACCCCGAAGCTTGGCTGACAAGTTGTTTGGGGAAGATATCTCCACGGTTGGTAAGACGTTGCGAGCGGAAGAAAATATCTGGACTAAATCGGCTAAGCTTTTTACGATTGGTGCGGTTTATAAGGATTTCCCGGAGAACACGCAGCTTCGGAACGTGGTCTATACGGCGATCGATCCGGATTATAATATCAATAATTTTAGCTCAAGTAACTGGGTTTGTTATTTATTGCTTGATAATCCTGCCATGGCAGATGAGGTTGCCGATAATTTCAACCGTCATTTTGATTTCAAGAAGATTTACCATGAAGGAGAACAGATCCGGCTCGTTCCGCTGACTGATATTTATTATATGAATGAGACGCAAGACGGTGGTACATTCCGGAGTGGAAACAAGGAAGTCACGGCCTTATTGTTCGGTATAGCCCTTCTGATCGTCATTGTCGCGGCTATTAACTTCACGAACTTTAGCACTTCTCTGACTCCGTTGCGAATCAAAAGCATCAATACGCAGAAGGTATTGGGTAGCTCGGATACTTTGTTGCGCAGATCTTTATTGATAGAGGCAGCCCTTATTAGTTTTATGGCGTGGCTGGTAAGTCTCGTTATCGTTTGGGGATTGGATTGGGCGGAAGCGCTACCTTTTATCGAGGCCGATTTGAGTTTGGTCTCAAATCTTCCGATCGTTTTCTTGTGTGGCATCGTAGCGTTGGTTATCGGTTGGCTGGCGGGTATTTATCCTGCTTATTATATAACTTCTTTTCCTCCGGCCTTGGTGCTGAAGGGCAGCTTCGGGTTATCTCCTTCCGGGCGTAAGTTACGTACGACATTGATTTGTGTCCAGTTCGTTGTTTCGATCGTGTTGATTATCGGGGCTTGCTTTGTGCAAATCCAGAATAGTTATATGCGGAATTTCTCTTTAGGATTCGATAAGGACCAGGTAGCTATCGTGGAGCTGAATGAGACAATGTACGATAAGCATCACGATACATATGTGAATCGCTTGAAAGAGAACCCGGGTATCGAGGATGTGGCTTTCGCTATGGAGAAAGTGGGCTCTAAGGACGGGTATAACACGAATGGCGGTAGTTATAAGGGTAAGGACTTTCAGTATTTCATAATTATAGCATCTTCCAATTTCTTGCGGGTGATGGGGATTCCGGTTATAGAAGGGAGAGATTTCTCAAAGGCGGACGAACTTTCGGATCATACGTCTTATATATTCAATCGTACGGCGATGGAGGGGTTGGATATGCAAGTGGGTGACGCGTTCGATAGCTATTCTCCCGGTCATCTTATCGGTTTCTCCGACGATGTGAAATTCACCTCGCTTCGTGGTGGGGAGGATAATATCGCTTTCTTGGTCGGAAACTTTGGTTATTCTTTGCCAATCTCTTATATCCGCTTGAAAGCCGGATCGGACATTCATGCCGTAGTAGGTCACATTCAGGAGACGATGAAAGAATTAGATCCTTCCTATCCGTTCAATATCGAGTTCTATGATGAGATCTTTAATCATCTTTACCGGAAAGAGGAGAACCTGCGCGATCTGGTTACGGTCTTTAGTTTACTGGCGATTATTATCTCTTTGGTCGGGGTATTTGGCTTAGTGGTGTTCGAGACTCAATACCGCCGTAAGGAAATAGGTATCCGCAAGGTACATGGAGCTACGGTAGGAGAGATCCTGCTGATGTTTAATAAGGCCTATCTGAGGATTGTAGGTATTTGCTTCGTGATAGCGGCGCCGGTCGCTTGGCAGGGCGCGAAGATGTGGCTCGAGGGCTTCGCTTATAAGACTCCGCTTCATTGGTGGGTATTCTTAATCGCCTTATTGATCGTAACCGTAATCACGTTATTGACCGTAAGCTTCCAGAACTGGAAAGCGGCGAACGAGAACCCGGTAAATAGTATCAAGAGCGAGTAATCCACCATCCCATCTTCCACGCCAGTAGCAAGATCAGTAGGGAAAGGACCAAGCAGGCTAATAGCAACCAAACTCCCAATCCGTTGACGAAAAGGATGGGGACGAAGGTGATCAATAAGATCTCTATGGGAGCGATAGGCAGGTAAGCCATCGCGTAATCATCCATCGCTTTGCTGGAAAGTTTCGGATCGACGATCCGCAGCAAGGCGATGCCCATGGCCATCGTGCCGGTCCACCATCCCCAAGCGAAAATCATGCGCTCGAACCAAAAGGTCTTGGCTAATCTTCTTCCTAAGAAGAATGTTATGCACCAGACGATCGCCACGCCCGCTATGATGAGTACGATAAGCGGCAAGGCATATTTTACGATCACCCCTAGCTTGATAGACGCTACACCGCAAGCTACCAGCATATCCGTGAAGGAACTGCTCAGCCTCTGGGTCGTCTGCGGACAGATATATCTGGATATGGTTGTCGCGTCGAAGAATTTCTTTAATACTAATCCAATGATAAAGGCACAACTGAAAACAGGTAACTCCAGTACCGGATAATACACCTTTACGGTTTGGCTAACCATATATCCCAAAAAAGCCACGACAAATACCAAGGCCACATGGAAAGTCAGCGTATCGATGGATATGGAGGAAGTCGTAGCCTCTCCGATGGAATCCCGCTTATCCTCTGGCAGCAACCCACTTCTCAGCTCGTCCGGGAGATCGTCGAAATCCGAGATAAAAGCGGTTTGTTTATGCTTGGCCGCCCATTTGACCATCAGTAAACCTCCGATGATCGAGCAAATAACCCCCACGGTAGCGGTTGTCATGCCTAAACTGCGAGCCTCGTCCCAGCCCAATCCCTCGAACGCGGACCCGATAGCGGCGGCCGTGCCGTGTCCGCCATAAAAGCCTGTCGGCAGCATAATGCCGAAAGCGTCATTCAGGTCCGGCCAGATCAGCTTAATCACGTACAATCCGAACAAGCCTACTAATGCCCATTGCAATAACATACCCACCTGAGCGTACGCCCACATCGGCCCGACTCGTTTCGCTACTTCTTTCATGGAGACGTTCGGGGAAGATAAAGGCAACGCGCCGAACACCAAGGCGATAAGGATAGCCGCATAAGTACCTAAGTCATTGGAAAGCGGAATCCACCCCAGTCCATTAGGTCCGAACGCCAGTCCTAGCAAGCCCGCGATCAAGCTGGGTGGGATGAATAATTGTTGTATCAGTTTTACCTTGACTCGTATGAATTTGCCAACCAATAGAAGTATCGAAATGAATCCAAGATCCGTAAAGAGAGTCCAAGGGGTGAACTGTGTTAGGTCTATCATAGTAACTACTTACTTTATGTTCGTTTAAATATCTATTGTACAAATATATTTTATTCTTATGAGAAATACTAGAAATCCAAACGAATTCTATATCTCCATCTCCTTTTTACGATAAACGGAAGGAGAGCAACCCATAACTTTCGTAAACGTACGCGAGAAGTAGGCGGCATCCTCGAATCCCAGATGCGTGGCGATCTCATTCAACTTCATATTCGTTAGCTCGATATATTCACAAGCCTTCTGTATTTTCAAGCGTATGAAGTAATTCATGGGCGAGACCCCGGTCTCGCCAAAGAAGAGAGCCGAGAAGTGAGAAGGGGAATATTTGAAATAAGACGCTAATTCCTTCAAGGTAAGATTCTGCTGGATGTTCTCACGCATATAATGAATAACCCGTGCCGTGAACGGATATTCTTTTTGCGAGGGAATCATGATATGGCGGAATTGCTCCAGATAGATGAAAGAGGCCAGAAAATTGTAAAGGCACATGGAGGAATAAATCATATATTCTTTAATATATCCCATGGAGAAACTGCTATATATCTCCTCAAACAGCCGTAACCGATCTTGTAAACGGGAATATTCATTCGGCGAAATAGTGACCGGAACCGGATGCGACGGCAGGAATTGATCGCGAAGCTTCCCTTGGAAGTGTAACCAGTAAATAGTCCATGGATCTCCCTCGTCTGCCCCGAATGAGTAGGGGATACCGGGAGGGATGATGATATATTGGTATTTCTCCACGGTATATTGTTTACCGAGGATACGATACCATCCTTTTCCCTCCGTACAATAAATAAGCATGGCGTAGTCACAGCCATGTTCTTTTTGGAGAAAATGATATTTAACACGTGGGAAGAAACCGATCTTGCGTACATATAAATTATTGATGAGCGGTTCCCTTTGATAGCTTGTCAATAGTTCCTCGGGCAAAGAGACGAGTCGTTCCCCCTTAAATCCTTCTTTTATCTTGACCATAATCTATAAATCATAAGATTGTACAAGTAAATCGGAACAAATGTAGTATTCCTTTCTGAATTATTGAAATAATTTTGCCGCCATAAATCATAATTTAATGCCATGAATAAAATTCTAGTTGTAACTTCTTTTGTATTTGTATCTTTTTTATCCTGTACGGGATTGACCGAGAAACAGCGATTGGCCGATCAAATATTGTCCGACACGGCTTTACATAAGGTGGATAGTATGGCTCGTGCGACCATTCGTAGTGGCTTTAACGCGGGCAGCGGTTATTCCCAGATATGGGCTCGTGATATGAATACGTTTATAGAGATCGCTTGCGAGGAGAGTGATCCACACGAACTGCGGGAAGCTATCTTATTGTTTTTCGCTCTTCAACAGCCGAATGATGAGATGATCGATGGTTATGTGCTGAAAGAAGATTTTACATGGTATGATGATACGCCTTATTATTCGAATGCCGCCCCGAAACATGTCGCTTTTAAGAATACGGTAGAGACGGACCAAGAGTCTTCCTTGATTCAGATCGTAGGTAAATACATTCGTAAGACGGGTGATCGGGAGATATTGAATGAGAAAGTTGCCGGGAAGACCGTTCTCGAGCGAATGAACGCGATGGTAGATTATCTGATGCGGGAACGATATAATGAGAAATATGGATTGCTTTATGGAGCAATGACCGCTGATTGGGGCGATGTACAGCCGAATGACGATTTCGGATGTGATATGAATGATTTGTCGGATCCAGCTATCGATGTATATGATAACGCTATGTTCATAATCGCCTTGGATTATTTGTTGGAAATGGCTCCTGATTCTCCGCAAGCCTCCCGTTGGAAAAGTCTGCGTGAGGGAATCGAGAGAAATGTGCGGGCTCATTTATGGGACGAGAAGCGCCAGAAGTTCATTCCTCATATTTATCCGGAGAAATCTCCGATTCCGGAAGGTTTTGATGAACTTGCCATTCATTATCATGGTGGGACGGCTATCGCTATAGAGGCCGGCTTATTATCGAAAGACGAGATACGTACCGTAAATGCCCAGATGCTTGAGAATGTTCGCCTGTCGGGTATGCCGAGTATTGGTCTTACCTTATATCCCGTGTATCCGGATGGTTTTTTCCATGGAGGAATGTCAAAGGCTTATCTGTATCAGAATGGCGGGGATTGGACTTGGTTTGGCGGTCGGATGATCCAGCAGCTTGTCGTTAATGGAATGGTTGAGGAGGCTTATGCGGAGATTCATCCGATGATCAAGCGTGTGATCCAAAATGACGGATTCTACGAATGGTATGGCAAAGGCGGTGTCCCCAGCGGCTCTGGTAATTTCAAGGGATCGGCCGGAGTGTTATCTAAGGCGATTGAATTATTAAGGGATTGGGCAGAGAAAAATAAGAGTTAAATACAAGCGTGCAATATTAAATATCAAAAGAGATGAGAAAAAGTAATTATGATAAAATGCCGGCCACCGTTGTAGACGGTACCTTGTGGAAAGGCTGGGAATCGATACGGAAGCGATTGGCGGAGATACATGCGGAAACGAATGGATCACAAGTTTGGGTGGTGGAATGCTACCAAGGGGTTCATCACGAGGAGTTGATGCGTGAACTGCAAGCGCTCGCGCCCGATCGTTTTATCAATACGCGAGATTTATTTAAATCGGCAGAAGATATAGAGGCGATGACCTATCCTTATCTGACGGATGACCGGTTGTTTGGCCGCCGGGCTCATTTCTCTTATACGGATTTCTTGGATGAGGAGAAGGTGAACGCCTGCCGGGAGTCCTTGCGTGATGGAAAAGGCTGGACAATCGTTTATGGCCACGCCGCCGCCGAGATCGTTCCCGCTCCGGACAAATTGATCTACGCGGATATGGCTCGTTGGGAGATCCAGATGCGTTCCCGTAGAAAAGAGGTGAACGGGCTAGGTGTGGAAAACCGGGAGGAAGCCCCGTCGTACCATTATAAGCGAGGATATTTTATTGATTGGATTGTTTGCGATAATCTGAAGAAGAAAGTCCTTCCCAAGGTCGATTATTGGTTGGATACCCATATCGTCGGAACACCTAAGATGATTTCCGGGGAGACCTTGAAAGAAGGGTTGGAGAAAACGGCGCATACTCCGTTCCGGGTAGTACCTTTCTTCGATCCGGCTCCTTGGGGCGGCCAATGGATGAAAGAGGTCTGTGATCTGGATAAAAAGCAAGATAACTTCGGCTGGTGTTTTGATTGCGTGCCCGAGGAAAATAGTTTATACCTGAAAGTTGCCGGAGAGCTGTTTGAGATCCCTTCCAATGACTTGGTATTCTATAAGACGAGAGACTTGCTGGGCGGGCCGGTCGAGGCTCGTTTCGGACAAGATTTCCCGATCCGTTTCGACTTCTTGGATACGATGGGAGGAGGAAACCTAAGTTTGCAAGTGCATCCGGTCACCCAATATATCCGGGATACGTTCGGGATTTATTATACGCAGGACGAGAGCTACTACCTGCTGGATGCCGAGGAGGACGCTACCGTTTATCTGGGATTGAAAACCGGTGTCAACCCGGACGAGATGATCGCTGCCCTAAACGAGTCCCAACAGACCGGAAAGCCTTTTGATACGGAGAAATATGTCAACAAATGGCCTGCCAAACGCCATGATCATTATCTGATCCCCGCCGGAACGGTCCATTGTTCGGGAGCCGGTGCCATGGTGCTGGAGATTAGCGCTACCCCAAGTATCTTTACCTTTAAGCTTTGGGACTGGGGCCGCTTGGGATTGGACGGACTGCCTCGACCGATTAATATCGGCCACGGCTCGAAAGTGATCCAATGGGAGCGGCAAACGGAGTTTGTCCGTCATAACTTGATCAACCAAGTGGAGATGATCGCCGAGGGAGACGGTTGGCGGGAGGAGCGGACCGGCTTGCATGAGAACGAGTTCATCGAGACCCGCCGTCATTGGTTCACGGATATCGTGCCTCACAATACGAATGGAGGGGTGCAAGTGCTAAATGTAATCAAGGGAGATGAGTTGATCGTGGAGAGTCCGACAAACGCTTTTGAACCATTCATCGTTCATTACGCGGAGACTTTTATCATTCCGGCTTGCGTGGGTGAATATACGATCCGCCCGTATGGATCGTCCGTAGGTAAATACTGTGGTACTATAAAAGCTTACGTACGATTTAGGCAATAATCACCGTGCCATAGGCATCGCACAACTGTGCCACCCTTGATGGCACGGTAGTGCCACTGCGATGGCACGCCAATGCCAACCCTATGGCACGGCTGTGCCACCACGGTGGCACTGGCGGAACATGGGTAAATAAAGAAAAGGAATATATGATGTATACAAATGACAATAGAATAGTAATGACATTGGATGCGGGAGGAACGAATTTTGTCTTCTCTGCCATCCAAGGTGGAAAAGAGATAGCCGATCCGGTAGTTCTTCCGGCATGCGCGGATTGTTTAGATAAGTGTTTAGGCAATTTGGTAGAGGGTTTTAAGGCAATTCAGGCAGGCTTGCCGGAAACTCCGGTCGCTATCAGTTTCGCTTTTCCCGGTCCGGCAGACTATCAAGCCGGTATCATAGGCGATTTACCCAACTTCCCCTCTTTCCGGGGTGGAGTAGCGTTAGGACCGTTTCTGGAAGATATATTCGGGATACCGGTATTTATCAATAACGATGGGAATTTATTCGCATATGGAGAAGCGTTAACCGGAGCCCTTCCGGATATAAACCGCCGTTTGCGGGAGGCAGGAAGCATGAAGCAATATAAGAACCTGCTGGGAGTCACCTTGGGTACCGGTTTTGGTGCCGGGGTTGTCATTAATCAAAAGCTTCTATTGGGAGATAATGCGGCAGGAGGAGATATCTGGTGTTTTCGGAATAAGAAATATCCGGAGTATATCGTAGAGGAGAGTGTCAGCATACGTGCGGTCATGCGAGTATATGCGGAACGATCCGGTGATACGGGAGCGCATACTCCGAAAGAGATCTTTGAGATCGCCGAGGGTATTTGCCCGGGTAACCGGGAGGCTGCTATTACGGCTTTCTCCGAATTAGGGGAGCTAGCGGGGGATGCGTTGGCGTCTGCCATTACTTTAATCGATGGCATCATCGTGATCGGTGGTGGACTATCGGGGGCTTCTAAATATATTCTCCCTGCTTTGTTGAAAGAATTGAACTCATCTACCGGTATGATGGATGGAAGTCGTTTCGGCCGATTGCAAATGAAAGCTTATCTTTTGGAGGATGCGGAGAGTTTCGCTGATTTCGCTAAAGGAGGAGCTGTCGAGGTACCCATTCCGGGTACCAATCGCAAGGTAGGGTATGATCCTTGTAAACGGATAGGGGTGACCGTAAGTAAACAAGGTGCTAATCGCTCGATCGCTATGGGAGCTTATGTTTTTGCGTTAAACCATCTATCTAAAGGAATATGAGACAAAAATATAGTATAGGACCTGTATGGTTCCTGATGTTTGCGTGTGCTTTCTTCACATCCTGTGTGACACAAGGCAAGAAAGTTCAGCAAGAAGAGCTTAGCCAATATGTAGAACCTCGGATCGGTACGGCGCATTGCCGTTGGTTTCATTTTACCCCGGGAGCGATGCCTTTCGGTATGGCCAAGCCGGCTCCTTCTACGAACGGGCATATCGGGAATAAATCCGGTTGGGAGGCGACCGGTTACGATTATCGGGATCAATCGATCGAGGGTTTCCCCTGCTTGCATGAGTTTCAGATCGGTGGAATCGTACTGATGCCTACGACGGGTCCATTGAAAACAATTCCCGGGGCGGTAGACGACTCGACAGGTATAGGATACCGTTCCCGTTTTGACCGTACGGACGAGATCGCTACCGCCGGTTATTATTCCGTTTTCGGAGTACTATTTCGTTCTCCTAAAAGATTACTCGATTTGTGCGGAGCTTACCGCTACCCCTCGTGTCGCTATTCAGCGTTATACATTTCCGGCCGGGGAGGATAGCCATATCTTGTTCGATATAGGAAACCGTCAAGGAGAGAGCGGAGCTGTACGGGATGCTGAAATTACTTTTACGGAAGACGGGCATATCGAGGGCTGGGTGATTACCGAGCCTGAATATGTGAGGAAATATCAACCCGGGGCATCGGTTCCTTTGTATTTCTCGGCGGTGCTGGACAAGGTTCCCGTTGGATTTGGCGCTTTCAACGGAGCGGATATCCGTCCGGATGAACGGAAAGCGACGGGCGTGGGGGCCGGACTTTATCTGACATTCCGTACCCAAGATCAAGAGTCGGTAACCGCTAAAGTAGGTCTTTCCTATACATCCGTGGAGAATGCCCGGTTAAATAGGGAGACTGAGGCCGCTACCCTTACGTTTGACGAGGCAAGGGAAATATCTCGCCAAACATGGGAAGAATATTTGGGACGTATCCGGGTAGAGACTCCAGCGCGAGAGGATAAGGTGAAATTCTATACCGGTTTGTATCACGCTTTATTGGGGCGTGGGTTAGCTAGCGATGTGAATGGCGCTTATCCGAGAAATGATGGCTCGGTAGGACAAATCCCTTTGAAAGACGGGAAACCGGTACATAACTTATACAATACCGATGCCGCTTGGGGAGCGCAATGGAATCTGACACAGGTTTGGGCTTTGGCCTATCCGGAATATTATTCGGATTATATAAGTAGCCATTTGTTGGTGTACAAGGACGCCGGCTGGCTGGCGGATGGAATCGCTAATAGCCGTTATGTCTCCGGGGTTGGTACGAATTTATTAAGTACGATTATCGCTGGCGCTTATCAATGTGGCATTCGGGATTTCGATGTGAATACGGCCTATGAGGCTTGCTTGAAGAATGAGTTGGATGGGGAGAATCGTCCGTTGGGCGCGGGAAAGATCGATACCCGTTATTTCGTGGAATATGGTTATGTACCTCATTTGGATAAAGGGGACGGGCCGGACGAGGCTTTCATGTTTTCCGCTTCCCATACCTTGGAATATGCTTATAGTGCGTGGGCCGTGGCCCAATGGGCGAAGCAACTGGGTAAGACGGACGATTATAACCGTTTGATGGACTTATCGAAAGGCTGGGAGCGTATCTATGACCCTTCCTGTAATTTTGTCCGTCCTAAAAAGAAGGATGGTACGTTTATCGAGGACTTCAATCCGATGCAAGTATGGCGCGGATTCCAAGAAGGTAACGCTTGGCAATATACATTCTATGTACCGCACGACGCGAAAGGCTTGGTCGCAAAAGTAGGTGCGGACGTGTTTAACCATCGGTTGGATAGTATCTTCACGGTGTCTCGTAAATTAATCTTTAGCGGAGGCACGGAAGTAGGGGCTTTCGCCGGTTTGCAAACCTTGTATAACCAAGGAAATCAACCTTGTTTGCACATCTCTTGGATGTTCAACGAGGCCGGTCGTCCCTCGCTTACGCAAAAATGGGTGCGGGCGATCTTGAATGAGTTCTATGGTACGGATGGCATCCACGGTTATGGCTACGGACAAGATGAGGATCAAGGCCAGCTCGGGGCTTGGTACGTGATCTCTTCCTTAGGCTTATTCGATATGAAAGGCTTGACGGATCAAGCGCCTTCTTTCGCTTTGGGTAGTCCTTTGTTCGATAAGATTACGATCCGGCTGAATGACCGCTATTATAAAGGGAAGGAATTCGTGATCGAGACTCGTAATAATAGTAAGCAAAATGATTACGTGCAATCCATGGACTTAAACGGGAAACCATTGACGGATACTCGTATTCCTTTCTCGGAGATTGTTCAAGGTGGACATTTGGTTTTAGAAATGGGTAACCAACCAAAAGATCGATATGAGAACTAAAAGTACGAACTCCGCTATATTCCCGATCCTTTTCGGCTTTTTCGTGATGGGATTCGTGGATGTCGTGGGAATTGCCACGAATTATGTGAAGATGGACTTTGGTTTGTCCGATACGTTGGCGAACCTATTGCCCATGATGGTCTTTCTTTGGTTCGCCCTGTTCTCTGTCCCTACCGGTATCTGGATGGGACGGCACGGGCGTAGGAATACGGTGGTCGTAGCCTTGGCTATCACAACCTTGGCGATGCTGATACCTCTATTCTTCTATGACTTTGCTTGTATCTTGTTTGCGTTCGCTTTGCTGGGAATTGGAAATACGATCTTGCAAGTGTCCTTGAATCCGATGGTAGCGCGGGTGGTAAATCCGGATAAAGTAACGAGCGTGCTTACTTTAGGGCAGTTTATTAAGGCGGTATCTTCCTTCTTAGGGCCGATTATTGCAGGTATAGCTTCTTCTTTCTGGGGAGATTGGAAGTTGATATTCATTGTCTATTCGGTGACTACCTTGTTATCTATCATCTGGTTGATAACGACTATTCCGGGTAAAGAGGAAGGAGAGGGGCAAGAAGCCTCGTTCGCCTCTACGTTAGCTTTATGTAAAGATGCTAGGATACGGATGCTTTTCTTGGGGATTCTGTGTATTGTCGGGATCGATGTCGGTCTGAATACGACGATCCCTAAGCTATTGATGGAAAAGTTATCCATGCCGTTGCAAGAGGCCGGATTAGGGAGTAGCCTTTATTTCGCCGCTCGTACCGGAGGCTCTTTCCTGGGGGCTATATTGTTGGCGAGGATCTCGTCACGACCCTTCTTAAGGGGGAGCATGCTTATCGCTATCCTTGCTTTCGTAGGATTGCTTATCTCGGATAGCTTGTGGGGCATGGGCGTTATGATCGTACTGGTTGGCTTGGCTTGCTCGAATGTGTTTTCGATCCTGTTCTCTTTTGCGTTGGAACATCGGCCGGAGCAATCGAACGAGGTCTCGGCCTTGATGATTATGGGTGTATCAGGAGGCGCTTTGATTACGCCTTGTATGGGAGGCATAGCCGATATGTTCGGACAGGTAGCCGGCTTGATGCTATTATTAATATGTATGTTGTATATAGGACTTATATCAATAAAAACACGATAAGATGAAAAAAAGAACTTATTTATCAGCAGGATTGGCTTTGTTGATCGGGACATTGTCGGTTCATGCGTCTCCGGGATTATCGGATGTCAAGAGCCGTGTATTACCGGCGGTTTATAAATCGAAAAACGGACTGACCCAAAAGGTCGAGATCTCCGTAAAACATGAAGGAGAACCTTCTACAGTGACGATCCATTTAGGCGAGCAAAGCCATAAAGAGAAACTGGTGTCCGGGGATAATGTATTCCGAATCGAGATACCCGAGGTTAGCACGACTCGCCAATTACCGTTGACGCTGACAAGTGGGAAAGAGAAAGAGGAAAGTACGGTTACCGTAAAACCGGTTCGCCATTGGCAGATGAATATGGTGCAACACACCCATACGGATATCGGTTATACCCGTTCCCAAATGGAAATCTTGGCAGAACAGCTTCGATACATTGATTATGCGTTGGATTATTGTGACGCTACGGATAATTATCCGGATTTCGCTCGTG
>ERZ791720.838-NODE-838-length-13395-cov-2.67354_pt1 | contig 13395 bp, 13 predicted proteins | sample MGYA00510048_ERZ791720 | MGnify/ENA primary metagenome ERZ791720 (study PRJEB30046, sample SAMN00715142) | human gut metagenome | study: EMG produced TPA metagenomics assembly of the A metagenome-wide association study of gut microbiota in type 2... | reverse complement strand
TCGCGACTGCGTTCACGAAGTACGCAATGAGGCCCCGGATCTTTGCGGACGGTTCGCCGGCCGTGTGGTCTGCGGCGTAAATGCGAAGGCTCCGACGCCTCAGTGGATGAAGGACCGCCTGGAACGTTCTGGACAACGTTCGATTTCTGCGTTGGTGGACATTTCCAATTACGTCATGCTCGAGCTCGGCCGTCCGACTCATATTTTTGACCTCGATAAGCTTGACGGTCCGCTGACTGTTCGCTGGGGTAAAGAAGGCGAGAAGGGCGAACTGCTCAACGGTCAGACCGTCGATATCGATCCGTATTTCGGAGTGATCAGCGACAACAACGGCATTGAAGCCATCGCCGGCATCATGGGCGGCGATCATGCCGCCGTCTCGCTGGAGACGAAGAATGTCTTTATTGAAGCTGCCTTTTGGTGGCCCAAAGCCATTCAGGGCCGCTGCAGAAAATTAAACTTCTCGACCGATGCTGCCTATCGTTTCGAGCGCGGTGTGGATTTCCAGTCCAATGTGGATCACATGGAATACATCACTCGCCTGATCCTCGAGATCTGCGGTACCTCTGAAACCAAGGTCGGTCCGGTTGTCGACGAAATCGAAGAGCTGCCCGTTCGCGAACCCGTTCGCATGAGAGCTGACCGCTGCAGAAAAGTCATCGGTGCAGATATCTCCGACGACAAAATGGCCGAGTGCTTTACTCGCTTAGGCTTCTCTTTCAAGAAAGAAGGAAACACCTTCGTTGTAGATGCGCCGAGCTATCGCTTTGACATTGAGATTGAAGAAGACCTGATCGAAGAAGTTGCTCGTCTTTACGGTTATCAGAACCTGACGGAAATTCCGCCGCTGGCTCGCGTAGCTATGCTCGAACGTTCTGAAGCAAAACTCGACCGTCATGAACTTCGCAAGAAGATGGCTGGTTTAGGTTTCCAGGAACTGATTAACTATTCCTTCATCAGTGAAGATGCGGAAGCAGACTTTGCCGAAGTGAAAGATCCGATCAAGGTTTTGAATCCGATCGCTTCTCAAATGGCTGTGATGAGAACACAGCTGATCTCAGGTTTGGTGGATCGCCTTAAGTACAACCTCAATCGCAAGGCTGACAGAGCCGCTTTGTTTGAATTGGGCCGCATCTTCAGGCGTGATCCTTCCGTTAAGGGTTCCGACTCCGCCGTTGAAGGCGTGTATCAGCCGCTGCATCTTGCCGCACTGGTATACGGTTCTGCCCGTCCCGCTCAGTGGGGAGAGAAGGCCAGAAACTTTGACTTCTTCGACTTAAAGGGCGCAGTAGAGATGCTGCTTCCGGGCCGCAATCTCCGCTTCGAAAAATCTAACCATCCTGCACTCCATCCGGGACGCGCCGCCACGGCTTATCTCGACGGCGAAGAAATCGGATTTATCGGTGAGCTTCACCCGGAATTGGCTCATAAGTATGAGCTGCCGCATTCTCCGATAGTCTTTGAACTCAAGGAAGAAGCGCTTCTTGATATCGGAGTACCGGTCAACCGCAGTCTGTCTAAGTTCCAGCCGATGTCCCGCGACATCGCCGTATTCATTGACGATGCAGTTCCGGTTCAGAAGCTGATGGATGCCGTTCGCAAGGCTGCGAAGAAGGATCCGCGCCTGCTGAGTTTGTCATCTTTCAAACTCTTTGATCTTTACAAACCCCAGGATGGTGCTAATGTAGGGAAGAAGAGCCTTGCGTTTAACATGTTGCTCCAGCGCCCGGATGCTCAGCTTTCTGAAGAAGAGGCTGATGAGGCCGTCGCCGCTGTGGTAGAAGCCCTCGCTAAAGAGGGTGCAGTCTTGAGAGATTAAGGGGAAGTCATGGCAAACATTGGTCCTGACAATTTTGAACTCGTCAAAGAGTTGCTTGGGGATAAGAACACAATGAACCGCAGCACGCTCGAAGAAGTTCTCTTCGAAGAGCTCGGCTTCAGCCGCGAGATGTCTCGAGTTTTTGTGACTCAGTTTTTCCAGACCATTTCGGATGTTTTGGCAACCGGAGAGGAAGTAAAACTCACGACACTCGGCAGGTTTGAAATCTGCGGAAGAGCCTACAAAATGTTCTTTGATCCGGAGGCCAAGGAATGGTTTGACGCTCCGACCCGTTTGGATGTCTACTTCCATCCTTCCAAGAAACTGACGGACTTTATCGATTACAACCTCCGCCAAAAGGCTTGATAGCGGATGCCTAGAAAGAAAAAGCTTCCTGAATTGCCGCCGATACCTTCGAAAAGGTATTTTCCGATTCGGGAAGCGAGCTCACTTTGTGGTGTAAAAGATTATGTCCTGAGGTTTTGGGAAAAAGAATTTTCTCAGCTCAGACCGATGAAGCGCGGAAGCCAGCGTGCTTACCGCGCAAAAGATATTTTGATTGCCCGCAGAATACGGGAGCTTCTCTACGGAGACGGCTATCGTATTGATGCGGCAAGAGAAATTTTGAATAAAGAAGACAGAGAAGCAAAAGCCGGTGCATCTGCACCACAGCTTCCGGAGACTTCTTTCCCTGGTTTTGAAGGGGCCGGGACCTTTTCTCAGCCGGAAATCGATTGGGAAGAATTTGATTCTGTCGTCTATAACTTAGAAAAAATTGAAGAGTTTTTGCACAATTAAAAAAAATCGTGTAATATCACGGTTCTTGAGTCGGGGCGTAGCGCAGCCTGGTAGCGCACTTGCATGGGGTGCAAGGGGTCGCGAGTTCGAATCCCGCCGCCCCGACCACAAATTCTCGAAAGGCTGTCCAAGTGGCAGCCTTTTTTTTGTTATTTGCGGTTCTCACGGAGGAGGTCGGCATGGCTTGTATTCTTTTTCCTTCACCAATCTTCGGACCGATTCATTCCAGACGCTTAGGTACTTCTTTAGGGATCAATCTTTTGCCGGCTGAAGCCAAAGTCTGCTCTTTTGACTGCGTGTACTGCGAATGCGGCTTTAATAAAGATCACGACGCCAAACGCAAGCTCCCTACGCGGGAAGAAGTTCGAACAGCTCTGGAAAAGAAACTTATTTATCTGCAGAAAACAGGCGTCGTTCCCGATGTCTTTACTTTTGCCGGCAACGGAGAACCTACGTCTCACCCTGATTTTGACCTCATCATTGATGACACGATTGAGCTCAGAGATCGCTATTTTCCCAACGCAAAAATCAGCGTCTTAAGCAACTCTACCTTCCTTGCGCGCGAGAAGGTTGTTAAAGCTTTGGCAAAAGTGGACAACCCGATTATGAAGCTCGATACCGTAAACGCGGACTACATCAAGCGCATTGATCGTCCGAACGCTAAGTACGATGTAAAAGATGTTATCGAGAAACTCAAAAACATGACGGTTCGTCCGATTATTCAGACGATGTTCATGAAAGGTGAGTTTGAAGGACAGTCCGTGGATAACACGACAGACGAGTTTGTAGATCCGTGGATTGATGTGCTGGAAGAAATCAAGCCTCGGGAAGTCATGATTTACACCCTTGACCGCGACACACCGGCGGCCGGTTTAAAAAAGGCAGATAAAGAGTCACTTTGTAAAATCCGCGACAAACTTGAAAGAAGAGGTTACCGCGTCATGGTAAGTGTCTAAGGATAAACACTAAATTTTGAGATTTATGTCATTTTTGTCATAAAGCTGTCATATTGAATTACTAAATTGGAAGGTGATTTCATAACAACCTTTGAGGACTAAATGCCTGAATCTCTTCCAATGAAAACTCGTCTTTTATTAGCCGGGGCTTCTCTTCAGTTGATCTCCCTTGCTAAGAAGTCTGAGAAAAAAGAGAAGAAGCAAAAAGTCGTTGCTGTTTCCGCAGGAATGACCCTGTCTAAGGCTACCGCCTAATCTATTCGACAGGACAAATAATTTCGTCGGCCGATTGCCGACATCGATGCACAGCCGCAGAGATTTAGCATACCTGCGGCTTTTGCTTTTTCGGGCGCCTCTAAAAATTCTTTCCTCTGATAGTCCTCGGTCTGCGCCCGCGGTATTGGCTAAGAAGTCGGAAAATCGCGATAATTGAGGACTGAAAACTTCGGCTATCTGAGGAAAGCGATGAATATTTTGATTTCAAACGATGACGGTTATTTAGCGCCCGGTATTCAGGAACTCGCCCGTCGTATCCGCCGATTCGGCAATGTCACAGTGGTTGCACCCGAACAAAACCACAGCGGGGCCAGTAACTCCTTAACGCTTAACCGTCCGCTTTCCGTTCGTCAGGTTCAGGAAAATGTTTTCTTTGTGAACGGTACGCCTTCGGATTGTGTCCATATTGCTTTAACCGGCTTGCTGCCTCAAAAACCGGATATCGTTTTAAGCGGCATCAACTGCGGCCAGAACATGGGTGACGACGTGCTTTATTCAGGAACCGTCGCTGCCGCTATGGAAGGATTCTTGTTCGGTTGCCCGTCCTTTGCTTTTTCTCAGGTGCATTCGGGCTGGTCTTGTTTGGATTCCGCCGCGGAGGTGGCCGAGTACATTGTGGACAACTTTATTAAAAGTCCGCTTCCTGCGCCGTTCCTTTTGAATGTCAATATCCCCAACACAACGATTGACCAGCTCTCTGGGTTAGTCGTGACACGTCTCGGTCGTCGTCACGCCGCCCAATCCGTGATTGAGCAGGTTAATCCGCGAGGCGGGCCGATTTATTGGCTCGGCGCCGCCGGTGACGCGCGTGACAGCACTCAGGGAACCGATTTCTGGGCAACATCGCACAATTACGTCAGCGTTACGCCGCTTCAAGTGGATATGACGAATTACGGGATGCTGGATACCGTTCGGACGTGGTGTAACAGCTTTCAGTCCTGAGAATAATTCGATTTGTTCTGACGATTAGGACGGTTTTTACTTAAAATCTGTTCGGTAGAGAAATAAAAGAGGCTCATGGAGGAGTTATGAATTGCAGTAAGTATCTTTGGCCGATGGTGTTTGCTTCGGTGATAGCCGGCTGTTCGTTTACCGGAGGCAATGCCCCGATAACGGACGGTTCAGCGACGGCATCCGTCTATACCGTTAAGCCCGGAGACACGCTGTATGCGATTTCCTCCCGCTACGGCCTCGATCCCGCCGTGGTTGCGCGCGAAAACCACTTGACGAATCCGTCCCACCTATTGGTCGGTCAGAAACTTCGCTTGTCCGTATCGTCTTCAACGGACGCCAATATCCGCAGAGTTGAAGCCAACACCAAGACACAGACGAGTTCGAGCAGTTCTGCTAAGCCCTCGACCTCTTCAAGCGCTGCTCCTGCCGCATCTGCAAGTACTACCCAGACCGCTTCTTCAAGTAGCTCTGTCGGCAGCGCAAACGGCACCTACGGCTGGCCGGCTTCAGGAAAGATTATTCAGAATTTCGGCGGCTTGAATAAAGGTATCGATATCGCTGGATCCGAAGGCGAAAAGGTTCACGCTGCTGTGAACGGTACGGTGCTTTTTGACGGTCAGGTCCAGGGTTACGGTAAGGTCGTGATGATTCGCGATAAAGACGGCTGTGTTTCTGTCTATGGCCGGGTGAAATCGATCTCGGTAAAACAGGGCGATCAAGTTCGTAAGGGCCAGGCGATTGCCGTGATGGGAACAACGGATGTTTCTCCCCGTGTCCATTTTGAAATACGTAAAAACGGCAAACCGATCGATCCTCTTACAATGCTCCAAAAGCGCTAAGTTAGTAGTTAGGAAAATTCATGGCACGAGCTAAAAAAGAACGGGCAAAGTATGTCGCCGTTATTGAGTCTCTGGATCAGGAAGGCCGCGGTGTCGCACGCCGTGACGGTAAAGTCGTTTTCATCGAGGGGGCGCTCCCCGGCGAGAAAGTCGAATACGAGGTCTACCGCAGCAAACCTTCTTTTGAATTAGGACTGACAAGCGAAATTTATAAGGAATCCCCGCTTCGCGTTTTGCCGAAGTGCCCTCACTTCGGCGTCAAGGACGGCAGCTGCGGAGGCTGCGCCATGCAACATCTCGAGGCCCATGCTCAGGTGGCCATGAAGCAAAAGGTTTTGATGGACGCCTTGTGGCATATCGGCAGAGTCCGCCCTGAACAGGTTCTGGCACCGATCTACGGCTCTGCATGGAGATACCGTCATCGTGCCCGTCTGTCTGTGCGTGAAGTCGCGAAAAAAGGAACCGTGCTCGTGGGCTTCCATGAAAAGCGTTCCAGTTTTATCGCAGACATGAAGAGCTGCGAAATTCTTCCCAAGCGTGTCAGCGATCTTCTGGTTCCCCTGCGCGAACTCATTAACTCTTTATCGCTTCGCAAGAAGCTTCCTCAGATTGAATTGGCCGTGACAGATGAAGCGCTGGCTTTAGTGCTTCGTGTCTTGGAAAAACTGACGGCTGATGATGAAGCAAAACTCAGACAGTTCCAAAAAGACTACGGCGTCGATTTTTGGTATCAGCCGAAAGGCCCGGATTCCATTTATCCGATGGACCCTGAAAATGCGACTCGACTGAAACTGCACCATCGAGAAACCGGTGTGGAAGTCGTCTTCAGACCGACAGACTTCACTCAGGTAAATCATCGCTTAAATGAAGTGATGGTCACCAGAGCGCTTCGTCTGCTGCATCTTGAACCCTCGTCCAAAGTCATTGATTTCTTCTGCGGTCTCGGCAACTTTACGCTGCCGCTGGCGACAAGATCAGCAAAAGTTCTCGGTATCGAGGGAAGCACCGAACTGGTTGATCGTGCCCGTGCAGGTGCAAAAGACAATAATCTCGCAGACAAGACTGAATTTGAGGCTCGTAACCTGTTTGACTGGACGCTGGACGATTGGGATGCCGTCTGGAACAAGCTTGGCGGCGTGGATCGTGTTCTGATCGATCCGCCTCGTGAAGGCGCTATGGCGCTTTGCCGCTCGCTCGCGGCCACGGATAAGCGTCCCGCTCGTTTGGTTTATGTTTCCTGCAATCCGGCAACGCTGGCCCGCGATGCTGCGCTGCTCGTAAGGGAAGGCGGCTGGAAACTGCTGTCTGCCGGCGTGATGAATATGTTCCCGCATACGGCGCACGTTGAAAGCATTGCCGTTTTTGAACCGGGTCCCAAGCCGGAAAAAATCGACGAAATCGATGAAATCGAAATCGGCGGAATGACTGAAGAGGCTGAGCAGGAAGCTCGATCCGAGGAACCGAAGATTTAACGGAAATGACGTCTTTGGTTTTTCAGATCGTAATTCTGTTTGTAAAAATTTTGGCGGAGCTGCTGGTCATCATTCTAGTGCCGGCCTTCGCCCTAAAATTTTTCAAGAAGGACTTAAGTTTCGGTCTGGCATTTTCTGCCTCTATTTTGATGATCCTTTTGCCCGTGCTCACGTACGTGAATAACGCCGAGCTCAACAACACGATGCTGCCTTTTGCATCCTGGGGGGTGGGTTCGGTACTGACGCTTTCTTGGATGAGCTGGGGACTGTCGACCGGGGCCATCATTTCTTTTTTGTATGCGGCTTACCTTATCGTGGAAAGCCGCGCCCGCGGGACGATAAATTTAGTCCTGCTCTTCACGGGTCTCGGCTACCTCTTAAATCTGGTGTCTCAGGCAGCTGCGCCGTATCTGCTGTTCGGATCTTTCGGAGTAAATCTTGCCAAAGAAGACCTACCGTTCTTATGCCTGTCGCTGGTACTTGCCTTAGGCGTGGGTATTTACGTAAAGTATTCTGAGGCCGCTGGAAAAACATTCAGCAACGAATAAACAAATAAAAACTAAGGAGAAAGAGAGTGGAAGAAAGCGGAGTATTTGAGTACTGGTTTGCTTTTTTGTTTGCATTGGGCTTTTGTGTCTGGTTTCCGACCTATGTCGTCAAAACCAAAGGGCAGGGCATCTCGACGTGGGGGCTGGCGCTTTGTATTGTCTTCCTGTTTATTGGACTGCCGCTCCTTTCAATTAGTCTGATTCGCGATGTTCTTCCTTCTCTGTGGCTGAGCTTTACCAGCGCCAATTACGAGTCTCCGAGCATATCGCTGCTTTACGGAACCATTCATAAGATGGCCACGCTGGACCAGCTGTATGTGGCGCTCGCCATGATTTGTATTTTGGTTGCCATCGGTCAAAGCATTTTTGCTTCTTGGCTGCTTTACATCCGTCACAACCGCGAAAGCCTGGTTCGGGCACTGAGAATCATGTGGTCCTCGGCTTTCTTTATTGTGTTGGCAGCCGGCATTCTGCCGCTCATTATCTTGGGCTCTCACGGATTTACGGTGGCGATTCCTGCCGGATATACGATGGGTGCTTATATTGCAGTGCTCATGGTGATCACTGCTTACCTGAGAATGAGTCCGCAGGTAGCGGATAATTATCCCATTAGTCACCAGCCGAAGAAAGATCGGGAAAAGAAATAGGAGTGAACGCATGGAATTTCTTATGGCTGTCCGCACACTGATTGCAACAACTGTGATGCTGTTTTGCTCATTATGGCTGGCGCGGCAGTTAAAGATCCATCGTCCGAGACTTCCGGTTTCTGCTGTGCTGATTTTGTCTTTAATCATGCTGTTTGAACCGGGCATGCTGGCTTTCTTGGTTTGGGTAGTGCACGATATCGCTTCGGTAAACGGAGGACTGATGATCCACGCCTACACGTTTGTCAAAGCTTCTGTCGCGATCTATCTGCTTTTTATCCTTCCCTCGATTTGGTTTGCCAGAAGCTTCTATGTCGAAAGCAAACTCGTGACCCTCAAAGCACTTCGCTTCGCGATCATTCTTCCGGTCGCATTTACCGCCGTAGTTTTTATTGAAGTTCCGAAAATGATCTGGCAGGATCGCGCCGCAGAACTTGTTTCTTCCGGTTTGGAGACGTTCATCGTGGTAGCTGTGATTAACTTGATCCTGCTCGGCCTGACCTACCGTTTCAAACCTTCGAATACGCCTGCACCTTGACCGGCTGCAGGAAACCTTGCACAGCGGAAAACTAAGTAATCAGGCGTTTCAGCCTCTCGTAAAACCTTAGTCCTTAATCCCTGCATGATAAAATCAACCGATTGTCTTTTAGACAAAAAGAAATGCGGAATCCTCTGCATTTCTATTTTTTACTTTTTTCGTTTTTAAGAGATTGAAATGGCTATTGAACGCACACTTTCGATTATTAAACCCGATGCAGTTGCCAAAAACGTTATCGGTCAGATTTACTCCCGCTTTGAATCTAACAACCTCAAGATTGTTGCTTCCAAAATGAAGTGGCTTTCCCGCCAGGAAGCCGAAGCTTTCTACGCTGTTCACCGTGAACGCCCCTTCTTCAAAGATCTGGTTGACTTCATGGTTTCCGGTCCCGTTCAGATTCAGGTTCTCGAAGGTGAAAATGCCATCATGAAGAATCGTGAACTCATGGGCGCTACCGACCCGAAGAAGGCTGCCAAGGGCACTATCAGAGCCGACTTCGCTCAGTCTATCGACGCTAACGCTGTTCACGGCTCCGACAGCCCTGAAACAGCTGCCGTTGAAATCGCTTTCTTCTTCCCGCAGATGGACATCTACGCCGGCCGTTAATCGACCGCGCATGTAGTTTAGTTAGCGATGTAAAGAATATCCCCGCGCAAGCGGGGATAACACCCGATCATGACAGAAGAAAAGTTGCCTCAGAAAGTGAACCTCCTTGGATTTGATGCCGAGGGGCTGAAGAAGTTTTGTGAAGATCTCGGAGAGAAGTCTTTCCGTGCGAAACAGCTTGAGCGTTGGATTCATCGCCGCGGAGCACGCGATTTTTCTGAAATGACGGATCTCGCCAAGTCCTTCCGAGCCAAACTCGAGAAGGTTGCTGAGATTCGGGGTCCCGAAATCATTCGGGATAAAACAGCTGCTGACGGAACTCGTAAATGGCTGCTTGACGTCGGCAGCGGTAACGCCGTTGAGATGGTTTATATTCCTCAGGACGGCCGCGGCACGCTTTGTGTCTCTTCTCAGGCCGGCTGCGCAATGAACTGTCTGTTTTGTTCGACGGGTAAGCAGGGCTTTAACCGTAATTTGAAAGCATCGGAAATTATTGGTCAGCTTTGGCATGCCGAACACACTTTAAGAAAAGATCTCGGTATCACCGAAGAAAACGAAAGAGTAATTTCCAATGTTGTCATGATGGGCATGGGTGAGCCGCTCCAGAATTTGGACGCTGTTATCCCATCCCTGAAACTGATGCTCGACGATAACGCCTACGGCTTATCCCGCCGCCGCGTTACCGTCTCCACTTCCGGCCTGGTCAGGCAGATGGATAAGCTTGCCGAACAGTGTCCGGTCGCATTGGCAGTAAGTCTCCATGCTCCGAACAATGAGCTTAGAGACAAGATCATGCCGGTCAACCGCAAGCATCCGCTCGAGCAGCTGCTCGCGGCCTGCAAGCGTTATTTGGAACACGCCCCGAGAGATTTCATCACCTTTGAATACATTCTCATCGGCGGCGTGAATGATTCACTCGCACAGGCCAAAGAACTGATTACTTTGGTTCAGGACATTCCCTGCAAGTTCAACTTGATCCCCTTTAATCCCTTCCCGGGATCCGGTCTTGAGCGCAGTAAGCCCGAAGAGGTCAAAGCCTTTGCCGACCGACTGAACGGCGCAGGTATTGTCACTACTGTGAGAAAGGTCCGCGGTGACGATATCGATGCGGCCTGCGGTCAGTTGGCCGGGGAAATTAAAGACCGTACTAAGCTCGCAGAAAAGAGAGCAAATCGCGAGATAATCATCAAAGAGATTAAGAGCCCGGCAAAGGCAACAGGAGGCGAGAAAAATGTCTGAGAACAATATCAACTTGGAAGCCAAAGACCAGCCGTCGGAAGCAACGACGTACGGCGGCTTGTTGCGTATTGCTCGTGAAAATAAAGAATTGAGTATTGATCAGGTATCTTCTCAGCTAAGAATTTCACCAGATCAGATCGAAGGATTGGAGTCGGACAACTATAAAGTTTTTCCGACCCCTGTTTACACTCGCGCCCACCTGCGCAGCTATGCCCGTTTGTTAGGCGTCGATGAAGCCAAGATCATTTCGCTCTTTAATGCGGCATTGGCTCCGGACGATAAAGACCCGCGTACGTTCATCCGCCGCACGACTCAGGAGCTCGCTCCTTATCACGATGCTCAGCCGAAAAACTTTGTCGGTAAGTTTATTGCCGGACTGCTTTTCTTAGCAGTTGTAATCGCATTGGGTTGGATCGGCTACAACTACTACATGAGTCAAAAAACCGAAAAAGCTGCCGAAGTTCCTCAGGCAGAGGCTCCACAGCCGGCTGAGGCAGCCGCTCCGGCTTCTGGACTTGCAAAGACTCCTGAAGCCGTTCCTGTTTTGGTTTCCAACCCAACGGTTGAACCCGCTCCTCAGCCCGCTGCCGCTGCTTCGGCTCCGGCCGCAGCAGAAACTCAGACACAGGCTGATCGGGATGCCGCATTAAAAGAAAAACTGCAAAAAGAAGCTGAGACAGCAGCCGCAGCGAAAGTTGCTGAAGAAAAGCGCTTAGCAGAAGAGGCCAAGAAGGCAGCTGCCGCTGCAGCGCCGGCAGCTGCTGCTCCGTCTAAACTGCTGACGCTGACTCATAACGAAGCTGAAGGCCGCTGGGACCTCGTGGTTCCGAAATCCGCCAACGGAACGTACAAAGTGACGATCGGTGCCGAAGGCGGGGAATGCTGGTTCGGTGTTTACCAGGACAAGAAGCTCGTTCACAATGCTCAGTTAAAGAGCGGTGAAACTCGGGATTATGAAGTTCCGTATCCTTTCAAAGTCTCCGTCGGCAACCGTGCTAAGGGCTTTGTGAAAGTTGACGGCGCACCTGTTGATCTGAATGTCAATAATCGCGCGACTTCCACCGTGTTTACTTTGGTTCAAAAATAACGAATGTCCTCTTCACAAAAAGAACCGATGATTGTCCGCTGGAAGGACAATATCGTTGAGATCGGCGCCGGCCGCCCCGTAGTGATCCAGTCCATGACGAACACGGATACGGCCGATGTCGAATCCTCGACCAAACAAGTTTTAGAGCTCGCTCAGGCAGGAAGCGAGCTTGTTCGTCTTACGGTCAACACTCCGGCAGCTGCAAAAGCGATCCCTGAAATTCGCAGGAGGCTGGATGAAGCAGGCTGCTTTGTTCCGCTGGTAGGCGACTTTCATTACAACGGCCACAAACTGCTGACCGAATATCCCGAATGCGCCGAGGCGCTTTCTAAGTATCGAATCAATCCCGGCAACGTCGGAAAAGGCGACAAGCAGGAAGAAAATTTCCGCACAATGATTGAGCTCGCGAAGAAGTATGACAAGCCCGTTCGAATCGGCGTCAACTGGGGCTCGCTCGACCAAGATCTTTTGGCCCGCATGATGTCGGAAAATCAAAAGCTCGAGAATCCGCTCGACGCAAAAGAAGTACTTCGTGAGGCCTTAGTAAGAAGCGCGGTTGAAAATGCGGATCGAGCTGTTGAGCTCGGTATGAAGCCCTCTCAGGTAGCTATTTCCGCGAAAGTGAGCGGTGTCAAGGATTTGATCGCCGTTTACCGTGAGCTCGAGGCTCGCTGTGCTTATCCTCTGCATCTCGGTTTGACCGAGGCCGGAATGGGACTTAAAGGTACGGTTTCTACGACCGCTGCACTCTCCGTGCTCCTGCTGGAAAATATCGGAGATACGATCCGTGTTTCGCTGACACCGGAACCGAGCCAGTCTCGTACAGCGGAAGTCGAACTTGCGTGCGAGATCCTGCAGGCTCTCGGGATGAGGAACTTCACGCCTCAGGTTGTTTCCTGCCCGGGCTGCGGACGCACGACCAGCTGCCTCTTCCAGGAGCTGGCAAAGGAAACTCAGGATTTTATTAAGTTGAGAATGCCGGATTGGCGCAAGCATAATCCGGGTGTTGAAAACATGAATGTGGCGGTGATGGGCTGTGTCGTGAACGGCCCTGGAGAGAGCCGTCATGCAAACATCGGTATTTCTCTGCCGGGCTCAGGCGAGGCGCCGGTTTCTCCCGTCTTTATCGACGGTAAGAAATGGGGGTCTTTGAAAGGGCCGAAGATGAGCGAAGAATTCCATTCGCTCATCGAAGAGTACGTTCAGAAAAATTACCAAAATGCTAAGGAACAATAATGGCGATTGAAAAGATTCAGGCAATTCGCGGCATGAGCGACATGCTGCCGGAAGATGCCCCTCTTTGGCACTTCTTTGAAAAAGAAGCTTCCTCTCTGGCGAAACTTTACGGTTATCAGCACATTCGTACTCCGATCGTCGAACAGACTCGTCTGTTTAAACGCGGTATCGGCGAAGTGACTGATATCGTTGAAAAGGAAATGTATTCCTTCGTCGATTCCTTAAACGGCGACGAGCTTTCTCTGCGTCCGGAAAACACGGCCTCTGTCGTACGTGCCTGTATTGAACACAATCTTCTTTATGAAGGACCGAAGCGTCTTTGGTACATGGGCCCGATGTTCCGTCACGAACGCCCCCAGAGAGGACGTTATCGTCAATCGGAA
>ERZ791720.837-NODE-837-length-13411-cov-2.05863_pt1 | contig 13411 bp, 6 predicted proteins | sample MGYA00510048_ERZ791720 | MGnify/ENA primary metagenome ERZ791720 (study PRJEB30046, sample SAMN00715142) | human gut metagenome | study: EMG produced TPA metagenomics assembly of the A metagenome-wide association study of gut microbiota in type 2... | reverse complement strand
CCCCGGCAGCATTGGCTGCCGTGGTGTAATCGCCTGTGGTCAGCGCCACGCGCGCCAGCACCATGTTCGCAACCGTCTGGTCGATGTCCGCCGTCGAACTCTTGGGATCGTAGCCTTCCTGCTCGAACAGCGCGATGGCGTTCTGCAAATCGGTCGTGATCGTGCTGTAAACCTCGGTCGACGGGGTGCGTCCCTTGGCACCCTCGACGGTCAGATAGAGGGGGACACCCGCCTTATCCTTGCCGCCGTGCATGTAGTCGTCCTGGTAAACGCACATCAGGTAATAGTAAGCCAGCGCGCGGTAGGTCAGCGCCTGAGCCTTATATACCAGCGCCTTGCCCGTAACATCGTCGGGGATCAGGTCGAGGATCTGGTTCGACTGATAGACGATCTTGTAGTAACAGTACCAGCGGTCTGCCGTATAGGCATTGGTCTGGGCGCGGATGCTTTCGAACATATATTCGTCGGCAAACCAGTTGGTCAGTTTCGTGAGCACCATATCGTTGCCCTGCAAATCCATACCCAGATTCCAGACCATGAATCCGCGGTCGTTGGTCGTTGCCTGGCGGTTGCCGGTATGCATGTAGTTGACGGCTCCCTGCATCATGGGGGCGAGCACGAGGTCGGCATTCTCCTTGATCAGTTCGCCCAGCTGCTCATCCGACACCTGGCTGCCCGAAGGCTCGGTGTCGAGCTCGCTCGCACAGGATGCGAACAGGAGCACCGTAGCTATTGCGATGTAATATACTATGTTTTTCATACGCTAATATCTCGTTTATTATAAGTTCATCGTAATACCGAAAGTAAAGGTCTTCGCCTGCGGGAACCCGAATGCGTTCTGTCCTGCGTAAGCGGTACGCGGGTCGAAGCCCGTATGCGCGGAGGTGAAGTAGAGGTTGTCGGCGGCGAAGAAGACACGCAGCGACTCGATGCAGATCTTCGACGTCCAGCGCTTGGGCAGCGTATAGCCGACGTTGATCGTCTTGAGGCTGAAGTAGGAAGCATCGCGGTAGAGGTAGTCGCAGTTCGAACCTACGAAATTCCAGGTGCCGTTGAACATCAGCTTGGGGAATTTGGCATTGGTATGCTCCGGCGTCCAGGTGTTGCCCACGAGGTCTTGCGAGGCCGTAAAACCGGCACGTCCCGGACTATATACGTTGGCCGAGTTGCCGTCCCACTGGCGGCCGCCGATCTGGTAAGCCGCAGCCAGCATGAAATCGAAGTTCTTCCAGCGGAACGAGGTGCGAAAACCACCCGTCACGTCGGGCAGCGCATCGCCGATCTCATACTGCGTGGCTTCGTTGATATTGAAGGTCTTTTCACGGCCCGTAACCTTGCCTTCGCCGTCCACGACATCTTTCCAGAACGTCTCCTGGCCGGTTTCGGGATCTACGCCGGCAAACTTGAAGAGGTAGAGGTTGTAGTAGGACTTGCCTTTGCCGCGCAGGAACCTACCGCTGATGTAGTCGCCGCCCAACGCCGGGTTGCCCAGCTCCGAAGGATAGTCGATCAGGCGGTTGCGTGCGAACGAGGCGTTGACCGCGAAGTTCCAGTAGAGATCCTTATGCTTGAGGATGTCCACGCCCAGGTCGATTTCGAAACCGCGGTTAGCCAGGATACCGACGTTTTCCAAGCGGCTCGCAAGGCCCGTCGACGACGGGGTCGGACGGTTCCAGATCAGGTCGTGCGTACGACGGTTATAATAGTCGACCGTACCGTAGAAGCGGTTCCACAGGCGGAAGTCGATACCCAGGTCGATCTGGTAGTTGCGCTCCCACGAAAGATTGCGGTTACCCGTGCTGGCTTGCGTAATGCCGATCTGGCCGTTGGTTTCCCCGATCGTCCAGAGGTTGGTGTAGGGATACGAAGCCGAAAGCTGGTTGCCGGCCACACCGTAGTTGACGCGCAGTTTCAGTTCGTCGACCCACGTAGCGTTGTCCATGAAGCTCTCGCCCTTGATACGCCATGCGGCGCCCACAGACCAGAAGTGGCCCCACTTGTCGTACTTGAAGCGCGACGATCCGTCGTAGCGGTACGAACCCGAGAAGAAATACTTGCCGGCGTAGTTATAGTTCACACGTGCGAAATAGCCTTCGATGGCGGTCACCACGGTGCTCGAGGTCGAGCCGTTGCTATACTGCGAAACGGCGTTGCCCAGTTCGGGGATGCCCGGGTAGAAAATATTTTTCTTGTAGGCATCCACGACGCGCGTGTCGGTCTTACCGAACTCGTGGCCGATCAGCACGTCGAAGTTGTGGTTCTCCTTGATGGTCTTGTTCCAGTTGAGCATCTGCTGGGTATTGTACGAGAAATAGTTATCGTTGTATTTCTCGACAAGGCCGTTGTTGGTCGGCGTGGCAGCCGTACCGTATTCATTGTTATAATAGAAGGTATCCATCCGGTACACGTTGTCCAGCGTGAAGTTGGCCGTGAACTTGAAATCCTTCAGGAATACGATCTCGCCGTAGAAATTGGCGTAGAGGTTGTCGCGAACCGAGTTGTTGATATCGCGGCTCATCGACTGCACGGGGTGCGCGAAGTTGTTGAACGAGTTGAACTGATCCTGCGTCGCACCGTAGGGCGAAAGGGTCGTGCCGTTGCCCTGTTCGTACATCTTCGTGCCGTCGGCATTGTAGCGGATGTTACCGTCCAGGTCGCGGGCGTAGTACGGCACGGTGGGGTTCTGCCACATCGTCCACAGGAACACGTTACCCGTGTTGGCACCCGAATAGCCGGGGCTGTCGATGTCGCGGCGCGAATAAGAAAGGTTCGTCCCGACCTTCAGCCACTTGGTGGCCTGTGCATTGAAGGCGGCGCGGCCCGAGTAACGCTTGAATCCCGACATGATTACATACGAGGGGTCTTCGAGGAAGCTGCCCGAAACATAGTAGTCCATCTTGTCGTTGCCGCCGCTGATGCTCAGCGTGTATTCCTGACGGAACTGCTTGGTGAACAGGTAGTCGTCGTAGTTGTCGGCATAGAGCAGTTTCGCGTCGGAATTGAGCTTGCCCGTGGCGGGGTCGATCAGCGTCGTGCCGTCCGGGATCTTGTAGGCCATGTAGTTTCCGAGCACGGGCATGAGGTTGGAGTTCGCCGCATTGGCAAGCGCAGCATGGCTCGCCCCCGGATTATTCGCCTCAAGGTAGTTATAAAGCCCGCCGTATACATATTCGTAATAGTCGCCGGGGTTCTGCATGGTCTCATGCTCTTTGATACCCTGCTGGTTCCAACCCCACTTGGCTTCGAACATGATGTTGGCCTTCTGGTTGCGCGTTCCCTTCTTCGTGGTGACGAAAACCACGCCGTTTGCGGCACGCGAACCGTACAGCGCATTGGCAGCGGCATCCTTCGACACGACGATCGACTCGATATCGAGCGGGTTGATCGTCGAAAGCGCCGACGAATAAGGCACGCCGTCGACGACGATCAGTGCGGTCTGGGTTCCATTGATCGAACCGATACCGCGGATGATGATCGAAGCGTCGTCACCGGGCTGTCCCGTAGAGCTGTACGACTGCACACCGGTAACGGCACCTTCCAGCATTCGCGAAGCGGAAGCAACGGTGGTCTTTGATATTTCACCGGCCGAAACCGATGCGATCGAACCGGTAAAATCCTTCTTCTTGATTTCACCGAAGGCCGTGATGACTACATTGTCGATCGCCTGTGCATTCTCCTTGAGCGTCACCGAAACATGGGTGTGCCCGGCGATCGCGACGGTCTCGGTGTCATACCCGATGAACGAAACGACCAGTTTCCCGTTTGCAGGGGCTGCAAGCGAGAAGGTGCCGTTCGTACCTGTCGTGGTACCGATATGCTGGCCCTCGACCATGACTGTGGCTCCAGCCACCGGAGCACCGGCGGCATCGGTAACTGTACCGGAAACCTGCCTGTTCTGGGCGGATACGTATAACCCGCATACCAAAACGGCAATTAACGATAGTACAATTTTTCTTACCATAAGCGTTAATTTTAAATTAATTTTAAAATAAAAAGTTCACAAGCAAAGATAAAGGATTGCTAACTCATTTACAAATAAATTATTAAAAAAATTTAACACGGTTACAGCTATCTTTCAAATTAAGGTTGCCGGCTTACGATTTTTCGCACATAACGCTTGTGGTGATTACAATCTGCAATCGCCTTTTCGGGACATTTTTTGATTGTTTTGGGATTTTCCCCTGTGGGAAGGGGATGCAAGGGGTAAAAAAAGTGACTTAGGAGAGCCTTTTCGACGCATTCGGCATATCCGACGGCGTCCAGTCGGGGCACAGCAGGTTGATACGCTTGGAGAGGCGTTCCATCTCACTGCTGATGTGCGAATGGGTAATATTCGCATAGATCTGCGTCGTGCGTATATTCTTATGTCCAAGCAGTTTACTGATGGTTTCGATGGCTACTCCCTGCGAAAGGGTGATTGTCGTGGCGAACGTATGCCGGGCCGCATGGAACGTGATCTTTTTCTGGATACCCGCCTCGGCGACGATCTTGTCGAGGCATTTATTGCACCACCCGTTGCTCGGGAGTTCGAATATCCGTCCGGAACCCGATGCAGGCATGTATTTCAACAGGATATTGTAGGGCACGGTAAACAGCCGTACATTGACCTCAGACCCCGTTTTGCGGCGGGTCGTGTTGATCCACAGCTGTTTGTTTATTTCCTGGATATTCTGCGGCTCCAGGTCGCGGATGTCGACATAGGACAATCCGGTGAAGCAACTAAACAAAAACGTGTCCCTGACAAGTTGTAAGGTGAGGTCTTCGCTCTCGTACTGCATCATACGGGTTATCTCTTCCATGGTCAGGTAGTTGCGTGTTACGAATTCGCTCTGTAATTTGTAATTCGCGAAGAGATCCTTGCCCATATATCCTTTGCTGCGGGCCAGCATGAGGATATGTTTCAGGGCGATCATGTAAATCCAGGTCGTGTTTTTTTTATACCCGGCTTCCTTTGCGATATATGCATGGAAGCCTGTGAGGAACTCCCTGTTGAGCTCCTTGAACATCAGGTCTTTCCGGTCGTATTTGTCCCATATATAGTTTGCCAGATGCTTGCAGACGCACCTATATTTATAATATGTGGTCTTGCTACGGCTGATGCCGACCATACGGTTGAATTCTTCGTTGTGCTGCCTGAAAAAGGCGAGCACGGTCTCCTGACGGAGGTTGGCTCCGAAGTACATCTCTTTGACCATCAAGGGGGTTACGAACGATTGTTCGTAGAATAACTTGTTGTAACACCTTTCGATGTGGTAGTGGATATTCGAAAGCTGTTCGTTGATCCTGCCTGCGGCATTGCTCCGCCCGGCGACACGCCCCATTCCGACATCCCAGTGTTCGGGTGCGACCGAGAGGCGCGTGGAAAACTGCGTCCGCTCCCCGTTGATCGTGATGCGTCCCATGATCGGGGCGTTCCCATTCCGGAGAGGCGCGTTTTTCTTGATGTAAAACAATACATTAAACGTGTTTCTCATTGCTCAAATAACCTTTTGTGTTTAACCTAATAACAATATGCAAACCGCATTAAAGGTAATGATTAAGTAACCCCCGAATAACGTATTATTCGGTCTAAATATCTTATTGTACAGATGTTAGCCTGTGCGAAGCGGTTACTTTGTAGTAACACTGCTACAATCCGACATGGCATTTATGGAGATTCAAATGCCTTTTAATCAGTCTATTATGTTTGGATTAGCCGATTTTGCGCCAGAAAAGACCTTGTGCGCTGAATATCATGGTGTTGTATAAATTAACGCACAATGATAACTTTTTATTTTAAAAAACCAATTAAAATTAACGCTTATGGTAAGAAAAATTGTACTATCGTTAATTGCTGTTTTGGTACTCGGGCTATACGCATTCGCCCAAAACAAGCAGGTCTCCGGTACAGTTTCTGACGCAAACGGGAATCCCGTTGCGGGCGCTACTGTCATGGTAGACGGTACTTCGATCGGTACTACGACCAACGCGGCAGGCCAGTACTCACTTTCGGCTCCGGCTGACGGCACCCTTTCGGTGACGTTCATCGGATATGTAGGGCAGCAGCTCCCTATCGCTGGCAAATCGCGCATCGACGTGACTATGCACGAAGATACACAGGCGATCGACGACGTGATCGTCGTGGCGTTCGGTACCTCCAAAAAGGAGGCGTTTACCGGTTCTGCGACCGTCATCAAGGCGGACGACATCGCAAAGTCGCAGCAGTCGAACGTCGCCCAGTCGCTGGCCGGTAAGGTTGCCGGTGTCCAGATATCCAACGAATCGGGTAAACCGGGTGCCAACCCGATCGTCCGCATCCGTGGATTCAGTTCGATCAACGCCGAGAAAGACCCCCTGTGGATCGTGGACGGAACTCCCTACGAAGGAGACCTGAACAACCTGAACCCCAACGACATCGAGTCGATGACCGTTCTGAAGGACGCAGCATCCAACGCCCTTTACGGTGCGCGTGGTGCCAACGGTGTCATCATGGTCACGACCAAAAAGGCCCGTGGACAGGAAGCCACCGTCACGGTAGATGCCAAGTGGGGTGTGAACTCGCGCGCGATGCAGTCATACGACTACATCAAAAACCCGGCCCAGTATTATGAAACATACTACACGGCCCTGAACAGCTACTACCGGTCACAGGGCATGAGCGAGAGCACGGCACACGCCATGGCCAACAAGAACCTGGCCGCCTCGAAGAACGACGCGGGGGGTCTGGGCTACATGGTTTACAGCGTGCCCGACGGCCAGTCGGTTATCGGCACAAACGGGAAACTCAATCCCAATGCTACGCTGGGCAACCGGGTCGTTTATAACGGACAGGACTACCTGCTTACCCCCGACGACTGGGAAGATATTGCTTTCCGCTCTTCGATGCGTCAGGAGTACAACGTGAGCGTATCGGGCGCCACGGATCGCAGTACGTTCTACGCCTCGTTCGGCTACCTGAATAACGAAGGTATCACCGAAAACTCGAATATGGAACGCTACACCGCCCGTCTGAAAGCCGATTACCAGGCCAAAAAATGGCTGAAGGTCGGGGCCAACGCCGGTTACGCCAACTTCACCTACAATTCGCTGAGCGCGGACGGGCAGGGAAACTCTTCGGCCAACCTCTTCGCCTTCACCTCGTCCATACCCCCCATCTATCCCCTCTACGTCCGTGACGGGCAGGGAAATATCATGAAGAACGACGCCGGCATCACGATGTACGACTACGGAGACGGAATGAACGCCGGTTTGACCCGTCCCCTGCTGCCGAATGCGAACGGTCTGGCGGATTCCCGCCTGAACACCGACCGTTCGGAAGGCAATGCCTTCAACGGCACGGGATTCTTCGACATATTGTTCCTGAAGGATTTCAAATTCACTTTCAATGTAGGTGTTTCGCTCGACGAGACCCGCCGGACGACCGTACAGAACCCCTATTTCGGACAGTTCGCCGACGAGAACGGTATCATAGGCAAATACCATACGCGTGATTTCTCGCACAACCTTCAGCAGATCCTCAACTACACCAAAGTCATCGGCAAGCACAATGTCAATGTAATGCTCGGCCATGAATACTACCAGCGCAGGCAGTACCTGCTTTACGGCAGCACGGGCAACATGTTCTCGCCCGACAACGACGAACTGGCCGGTGCGATAATCGACAAGCAGAGCGCAACCTCGTATGTCATCACCTATAATAATGAAGGCTATTTCGGCCGCGCGCAGTACGATTACGACGGTAAATATTTCTTCTCGGCTTCGTACCGCCGCGATGCCTCGTCGCGCTTCCATCCCTCGCACCGCTGGGGCAACTTCTGGTCGGTAGGTGCCGCATGGATCGTAACCAAGGAGAATTTCATGTCCGGGACACACGGCTGGCTCGACATGCTGAAGGTCAAGGCATCGATCGGTTCGCAGGGTAATGACAAAATCGGTGACTACCGTTATGTGGATACCTACCGGCTCGCCTCGTCGAATGGAGAGATGTCCGTGGCATTCCTGGAGAAAGGTAATCCCAACATCACCTGGGAGACCAATACCAACTTCAACGCCGGTATCGAATTCGGCGTGCTCCAAAACCGCATATCGGGTAGCATCGAGTACTTCAACCGCAAGACGACCGACATGCTGATGGCATTCCCCACGGCACCGTCGCTGGGTTACTCTTCCTACTATGCCAACGTCGGCGACATGTCCAACAAAGGTATCGAGGTCGACCTGAACTTCACCCCGATCCGCAGCAAAAACGTGCAGTGGGACATCAACGTCAACCTGACGCACCTCAAGAACAAGATCATTTCATTGCCTCCCGAACGCCGCACCATAGAGGTGGAGGGTTATTACGGCTACGGCGGCAGGAGCTTCTTCTTCGGGGGCAGGGCGCCCACGGCGACGGGCTGCCGCTGTATACCTTCTATATGAAGAAATACGCCGGCGTCTCGGAAGACGGACGTTCCATGTGGTATAAGGATGTAAAGGACAAGGACGGGAAGCCGACGGGTGAACGAACGACCACCACAGCCCATTCGGAAGCTAGCGATTACCTCTGCGGCAATGCGATCCCCGACCTTTACGGCGGGCTCGGCACGAGCGGTTCGTTTTTTGGGTTTGGGTTTGGGCCGATTTCGGCATCAACTTCAACTACCAGATCGGCGGCAAGATCTACGACTCGGGGTATGCCGCAGCGATGAGCACGCCGACCCCGACCGGCAGCATCGGCGTGAACTGGCACAAGGACATACTCAACGCATGGACACCGGAGAATCCGAACTCGAACATTCCGCGTATGCAGTACGGCGATTCGAACACGACGGATACCTCCGACCGTTTCCTGATCGACGCAAGCTACCTGACCCTGCAGAACATCAACTTCGGCTATACACTGCCGTCGAAGTTCACCCAGAAATTCGGAGTCGGCAAGATGCGTATCTACCTCGCCTGCGAAAACGTATTCTATTGGTCCAAGCGTAAGGGACTGGATCCGCGCTACGCAGACAATACGGACAACCAGGGCGTTCTGGGAACCTCGAATTACGCAACCTATTCTCCGATACGCACCATCTCGGGCGGTATCAATATCCAATTCTAATCCATAACCAGCTAATTATTCGGATATGAAAAATATACTGAAAATATCTATAGCAGCCCTTGCTTCGGCTGCACTGCTTAGCGGGTGCATCAAGGAAACATTCCCGACCGACAGGGCCACATCCGACCAGATCGCAGGTTCCCCCTCGGCCCTCGAAGCGATGGTGAAAGGTATCCCCACGGCGCTTATCCAGGTTAAGTCGCTTACCGACTACGGCAATATGCACTGGAATTTCTCCCTCCCGGCCATCCACCTCGCTACCGATTCAGCAGCAGGCGACATGGCCATAACGGGCGATACGGGCTACGACTGGTTCAGCCAGTGGGGCGCCAACGATGCTCTCGCAGAGAACTACGCGGCCAATCTCCTGACCTGGAACAACTATTTCACTTGGATCAAGTCGACCAACGACATCATCAGCACCATCGACCCGGAAGCTCTCACGACCACGACCAAGCATATCCTCGGCTTCGCTTACGCTTACCGGGCTTCGTTCTACCTCGACCTGGTACGTCTCTATGAGTTCAAGGAGAATAAATACACGTCCGCAGACGGAGTGCTCGGCCTTGCCGTACCTATCGTAACCGAGACCACGACCGAGGCCGAAGCTAAGGCCAACCCCCGTGCGTCGGCAGCCGACGTCTACGAGAAAGTGATCTTCCCCGACCTCGAAAAGGCGGCGACATACCTTTCCGATTACTCGGCGACAGATCCCTACACGCCCAGTTTGGCTATGGTCTATGGGCTCCAGGCTCGTGCTTATCTGGAACGCGGTACTGCCGACAACAATCCCGATGCTTACAAGAAGGCAGCAGAGTATGCCCGCAAAGCCATCACCACGAGCGGTTGCACACCCCTGACCCAGGCACAGTGGGAGGATCCGACGACCGGTTTCAATAGTGCGACGGCAAACAAATCGTGGATCTGGGGCCTGCCGATCACCAGCGACAACGTTTCCAACCTGCTGAACTTCCAGGCCCACATCGGTAACGAGGAGTCGTGGGGATACGGACACCAGGTAGGCCGTGCCATTGACAAGGCCCTCTACAACAAGATCGACGACAAGGATTTCCGCAAGCATTCGTGGCTCGATCCCGACCGCAATTTCTACGCGTACAAGAGTTGCCGCCCCAACGGCAGTGCATACTTCGCAACGCTGAAAGACTATGTCAATATCAAGTTCCGTCCCGCCCAGGGCAACTATACCGACTTCAAAGTCGGCGGGGCTACGGATATTCCCTGCATGCGCGTCGAGGAGATGTACCTTATCGAAGCGGAAGCTACGGCGCAAAGCAATATCGTCGCCGCCCGTGAACTGCTCAACGAATTCATGAAGTACCGTTTCACCGACGGCTCGTACGATTGTAGCGAACGCACGCCGACACTCAAGAGTTTCATCGAGGAGCTGATCCTCCAAAAACGCATCGAGTTCTGGGGCGAGGGTATCATCATGTTCGACCTGAAACGTCTGGATATGTCCATGACCCGCGGCTACAAGGGTACCAATTCTCCTTCCGATTATCGTTTGAACACCGACGGCCGCGCTCCCCACTGGAATTTTGTCATTACCCGTGGTGAAATCCAGAACAACCCCGCCGTAGTCAACAACCCCGACCCCTCGGGCAAGATAACGCCTTGGACGGATAAGTAACGGCAATATGCAAAATTTGCTTTAATACCAAAGACCGAATAGTATGAAAACAATCAAATATATATTGTACGCGCTCACAGCGACATTCGTGCTCGCAAGTTGCTCGGACGACATTAAGTATACTCCCGGCGAAGGCGAAGACACGGACTGCTACGGCGTTTATTTTCCCTCGCAGGAAAATGCCGGCGACCAAGAGCTCGATCCGGCGGAGCCTACGACCCTGACCTTCACGGCCATGCGCAAGAACTACAACGATGCGATCACCGTGCCTGTGGAAGTCAGCAGCACCCAGGACGGCCTTTTCACGGTCTCGGAAATCAAATTCGAGGCCGGACAGGAAGCAACCACGTTCTCGGTGGACTTCCCCGGAGCTGAGGTCGGTAAGACCTACGATTGCTCCATCGTGGTGAAGGACAAGAAATACGCACTGCTTTACGGAGAATATTCCAACGGGCTCGATTTCAGCGTCACCCGCGTCCAGTGGGATCTCGTGAAGGGCCCCAACGGTGAAACCAAAGGCACGTGGCGCGACGACTTCTTCACGGCGATAATGGGCTCCAACATAAAGGAAAACGGTGTCCCCAATGCAGAAAAGGAAGTCGAGATTTACGAACGTGCCGACATGAAGGGTTACTACCGTATCAAGGATATTTATGACGAAGCCTACATGGCCAAAATCGTCGGTGGAAGGTATTCCAACGTTCCCTCCGTTCCGACCTATACCATCATCGACGCGCGGGATCCCGAAAAAGTATGGTTCCCGGTACAGCCGACAGGTTTTGAGATCAACGACGTAGGTTACGAAGACAACGGCGCATTCGTGATCGTTTCGTTCTGCCAGGAGAATTATCCCGGCATGGCTTCGGCCACGATGTACGGCACGCTGGAAAACGGCGTCCTCACCTTCCCGCCGAAGGCGATCCTTCTGACGACACCTTCGCTATGGGAAGCAACCAGCTACTTCAAGGCCAATACCGAAATGACCCGCCTGTTGTTCCCGGGCGCGGTAAGCTACGATTACTCGGTAGCCTTCGAGAAGTCGGCGCCCGCAGACGGCAAGGTCGCCATCACGGCTACGCTCGACAGCGACGTCGACAAGGTGAAATATGCCTTCTTCGAGGGTGCGCTCAGCGAGTCGCTCGCTGCGGCCAAATCGGGAGACATCGACGCAGGGACGATCCCGAGCGAGGAGATCACGGCTTCGGGTACGATCACCGCCGTCATGGAGAAGACCGGCATCTACACCATCGTCGGCAATTCTTATGACGAAAAAGGCAACCTCCAGAAATACGGGTACGTATCGTTCGGTTACGTCAAGGCCGGCGAGGAGAAACCCGTCATAATGAGCGTCCGCACAGAGCTTACGTGGGAGTATGAGTCCCAAGGCTACACCCCGGAAAACTCGATCAAGGGGATCCTGTTCGGCGAGGAGATCGCATCGGGGTACATCGGCCTGTTCACGACGGCTTCGACCCAGGACATGAACGAATCGCAGCTGATCGCGGGTGTCAAGGCATCCGGCAAGGCACTTACCACAGCTCAACTCGAAAAGATTAACGGCACAGGTTACGCTCCGTTCTATACGGGTCTGTCGGCAGGTACAAGTTACACCCTGCTGGTATACGCCGACAACGGTTACAACGGCAAACTGTTCGCCGTAGAACAGACTACTGCCGGCAAGGCAGATCCGCTGCAGCGCAAATACACGATCGACGACCTCTATGTGTTCAGCGATAAAGCCCAACTGTTCAAGACATGGAACCTGTGGGGAATCAGCAACGACGGCTCCGGTAAAACGGATCGCAGCAAGATCGGCCAGGTCGTCTTCTCGGAGAATGAGACCGACGACACCAACAATCTGGATGCAATCAATGTTGCGGGCCTCTCGCTCGGAGCCAATAACGAAGACACGGTTGTCTGGGAGTGGTATAACGGGATCATCTATGTTCTGAAAGGGCAGCCCATGGGCACCATTCCGTACCTGGGAGCGACGCTCTATCTCAAGTATTACATTCTGGACAAAGAAACGGGCATGGGTTCCGACACAATCGACGGCATGATGATCGGAGGTGTCACGGAAGACGGGTATCTCGCCCTGATTTGTGGCCCCGACTGGTCGGATCAGTATAATTTCGACACCATATTAGTCAAGGCATACACGGATGCCAACTATACGAACTCGATCGGCAACTGGGAAAGCTATACGTCCCCGCTGATGGTACCGGCGACCGGTAGCAACACGGGAGCAGCCGCACCGCGCAAGGTTGCTTCGGATAAGATGCTGACCCTCTCGAAGGAAATTTCCATCAACCCCTCGAACTATGTCGAACTGCGCGGCCGCGAACGTGCTCACGCCCTGATCGACGAACTGTTCGGCAAGCCCGTCAACCGCGGCGCGAACCCGCTCGAAGGTGAGGTGTCCGTTCGGATCGCAACTCCCGCGATGAGTTCATTCTCCGAAGGTTTTGTACCCCGGGCAAACACTCTGCAAAGCGGAGGCATGGAGAAAATGCCCCTGAAAAAAATGGCTAAATAATTTCAGTCGTTCACCCAATTAGTGATCAAGAGCGGTCTCCCCTTCCACCGGGGAGGGGAGACCCTCAAAAAATAACTCGGATTATGATTGATAAAAAATTACTACTCATTGCGGCGTTTCTGCTTGCGAGTTGTACGTCAGACCCTATGACCGACGC
>ERZ791720.815-NODE-815-length-13659-cov-2.58512_pt1 | contig 13659 bp, 12 predicted proteins | sample MGYA00510048_ERZ791720 | MGnify/ENA primary metagenome ERZ791720 (study PRJEB30046, sample SAMN00715142) | human gut metagenome | study: EMG produced TPA metagenomics assembly of the A metagenome-wide association study of gut microbiota in type 2... | reverse complement strand
TTGGCTTTTCGCCCCTGCCGCCCTTCGGCTGCCACTTCATGAAATGGTGTTCAGCCAGAGACACCATCCAGTCCAGGACCAGTGCAAACGCAGTCAGAACCAAAATACCGGCCATAACCGTGTTGATATCAAACGTACTTTCAGCCTGCAGAATCAGGTAACCGACACCGCTTGCGGAACCTAAGTATTCGCCGACGACCGCACCGACGAAGGCCATACCGACGGAAGAATGCAGCGAAGAAAACACCCAGCTCATCGCGCTCGGAAGATAAACAAATCGGAGCAGCTGAGTTTTATTGGCGCCGAGCATGCGAGCACTCGCCAGCACATTCGGGCTAACCTCTCGAACGCCTTGATAGACGTTGAAGAACACGATGAAAAAGACCAGCGTGATACCGAGGGCAACTTTAGAGCCGATGCCAAGACCGAACCAAACACCGAAAATCGGAGCCAGGATCACGCGAGGCATGGAGTTCAAACCCTTGATATAAGGATCTGCAATCGCCGCAGCCGTCGGAGCAAGTGCGAGCCAAAGGCCGACGAGAAGACCGGCAGCAGTACCAAAAATAAACGCAAGAACAGTTTCCGTCAGCGTAACGGCAAGGTTGGGATAGATTTCTAAGTTAACAGCAAACCAGTCCCAAATAACCTTTCCGATCTGAACCGGTTCACCGAAAAAGAAGGCGGCCTGGTTCTCATCCTGAAACATGAACGGAGGAATGAGGCCGGGCTTCGTCATCAGCCACCAGAATAAGAAAATTGCAACGAGCAGAAGGAGCTGGCAGGTGACTAACTTGGTTTTTGACTGAAGAATAGGTGTGCTTCCTTTTTTCATTTTATTTCACCCGATTTCTCTGGTTCTCATAGCCCTTGAGCACCTCTTCGCGAAGGTCGGCCCAAATGGCGTTGTGCAGTTCAATGAAGCGCGGTGTAACACGGACTTCGGCCACGTCACGCGGACGAGCGATGTCGATATAGAACTCACCGATCGGATGAGAACCCGGGCCGGCGGAGAAAACCACCACGCGGTCGGAAATCGAAATAGCTTCGTCTAAGTCGTGCGTAATAAAGAGCACGGCCTTTTTCTTCTGCGACCACAGAGCCAGCACTTCGTTTTCCATCAGCTGGCGGGTCTGAATATTGCGCAGAACGGCTCGTCCATCAGAATGATGTCCGGATCCATGATCAGCGTCTGAGCCAGAGCAACACGCTTTCTCATACCGCCGGAGAGTTCATGCGGATAACGGTCTTCAAAACCGCTCAAACCCACGCGCGAGAGCCAATGACGGGCTTGTTCATGGCGTTCTTTCTCAGGAACGCCCTTAAACTGCAGACCCGCAGAAACGTTATCAATAGCCGTTCTCCAGGGCATCAATGCCTCGGCCTGGAACATGTAGCCGGCTCGCTTATTTAAACCGACAAGCTCCTCTCCGAAAACCTTGACGGTTCCTTTTGACGGCGTTAAAAGTCCCGCTGCCATATTAAGTACGGTCGATTTACCGCATCCTGTCGGACCGACGACGCTGACAAACTCACCGTCTCCGATTGTTAAATTCACATCTCTAACGGCCGTGTAGTGTTTATTGTCATCGCTGACAAAACTGCACGTCACATCGTCAAATTCCACTGCTGGCTGATTCATCTTGAATGCTGTGTATTCGTTGTTATTCGGTTTCTCTTGGGCGGAGCGCCTAGGCTCCGCCTCTTATTTTATTTATTTAGCCGGATATTTCTTTAAGGCTTCATCAACAAATTTATTGGTATAAACCTTGGTTAAATCAATCTTGGCAGGGTCGATCTTATCGTTCACGGTCTGAAGGGCGCCTAGAGAAATCTTGGCGCAGCCGTCCGGGAAGCGTCCGTCCGGAGACAGAGCGTCACGGTTGCCTTCGAAACCGGCAAGATAAATGTCACGGTTGCCCATTAAGTAGGAAGCCGGAACAACCTTGGCAACTTCTTCCGGAGTGGCCTTGGAGAGCCATTCGTCAGCACGGACGATGGCGTTGGTCAGAGCCTGAACAGTCTGGGGATTCTTTTCGATGAAAGAAACCGGTGCGTAGAGGCAGCCGGCAGGCATCGTGCCGCCGAAGAAGCTTTCGGATTCTTTAACTTTACGGGTGTCGGCAACGAGCTTGGCGTCACCGTTCTTCAGAAGAATCGTGATAACCGGATCAAGGTTAATTAAGGCATCAATCTGGCCGCTTCTGATGCCAGAAACTGCGCCGGAAGAAGAACCGACACCGATGAAAGCAACGTCCTTAGGTCCGAGGCCGCCCTTCTTGAGGATGAAGTTGGCAACCATCTGAGAAGAAGAGCCCGGAGCGGTTACACCGACTTTCTTGCCCTTCAGATCGCTCAGCTGTTTGTAGTCTTTCATTGTCTTGTTGGAGACAACGAGAGCCAGCTGAGGCGCACGGCCCTGCAGAACAAAGGCGGTCATGGGCTGCTTTTTAGCCTGCATGGAGATGGTATGTTCAAAGGCTCCGGAGACAACGTCTGCACTGCCGCCCACAACTGCTTGAAGCGAACGGGAGCCGCCCTGGAAGTCAACAATCTTGACATTCAGACCTTCGTCTTTGAAGTAGCCGAGCTGTTCAGCGATAGAAAGAGGCAGATAGTAGTAAAGACTCTTACCGCCCACGGCAATCGTCACGTCTTTCTTTTCCGGTGCTTGCTGAGCAAAGGACATCGGCCCGAAAGTCATAGCTGCAGCAGCACAGGCAGCTGCGATGACGGTACGGCGTGTGAATTTATTCATTTTTATTCCCCAATAATAAAAAAGGCCCGCTTGGCGGACCGTCTTTGAACTACGAATTTAGTTGATAAGAAACGATATATACAAAAACAGTCCTAGCCGACATTAAGGCGCAATCGCAGCAAGCCCAAAGCCAAGCTAAGACCGTTAAGAGAAAGGACGCAAACAGCCCAAGACCTCGGGATTGCCGGAGTGTTGTTTCGGTTGCCTGTTGTATTCGTCACTTTTCTTCCGTTTGTAAAATTGAGTTACAGATAAAGAATACCGCCTAAATCTCGTTTGTGCGGAAATCTAACTAAGTAATAACACTTAGAAGAAAAATTTTTGCTCGAATCGAAAAGAAAGCGTTTTAGTCGCTTTCACGAACACGTCTATTGAGCATTGCCTGCGCCACGGTGTTGACATCCGTGTATTCAATTTCGGCTCCGGCAGGAACGCCTCTTGCAATGCGCGTGAGTTTTAATTGGGGATAGTGTTTGGAGAGAAGTTCCGAGACGGCAAAGGCAGTGGCCTCTCCTTCTGCGGTGAAAGAAGTTGCAATGATAACTTCTTTGACTTCGGGTTCACCGGCTCGTTCCAACAGCTTGTCCAAGCCGATTTCGTGGGGTCCGACGCCGTTTAACGGGGACAGGCGTCCCATCAGAATAAAGTAGCGGCCGTGATAAGAAAGGCTCTGCTCAATCACCATCAAATCAGCAACGCTCTCAACAATACAAAGCAGAGAGTCATCGCGGTTATGAGAAGAGCAGTAGCTGCACAGCTCGCCGTCGGTCAGATTGTTGCAGCGGGTACAGCGATGCACCGTCTTAGTGGCCTTTAAGAGGGCCTCTCCGAGACGGTTCGCATCACTTCTGTCGCCGTTTAGCAGCTGATAAGCAATGCGCTGAGCAGCTCTCGGACCGACTCCGGGAAGCTTCTTCAGCGCATCTATCAGTTCGGCAATTGCTCCGATTTGTTCCATTGAATTAGAACGGGAGTTTCATACCACCGGTTGCCTTGCTGATCTTGGCATTGGTTTCGGCTTCGACCTTCTTGGAAGCATCGTTGATTGCCGTCAGAAGGAGGTCTTCGAGCATTTCGCGGTCAGCATCGACACCGACAAGGCTGTCGTCGATCATGACGCGGCGGCAGACGTTCTTGCAGGTTATCGTAACTTTAACCATACCGTTGCCGGCTTCACCGGTGACTTCAATAGTTTCGAGCTCTTTCTGGGCTTTCTGAATGTTCATCTGCATCATCTGAGCCTGTTTCATCATCTGGCCCATCTGACCCATTCCGCCAAATCCTTTCATTTTGATTCCTCTTAAATTTAAATTGTTCTAACTTTGCCTTCTTTATCTAAAAGGTCCAAGTCTTCTGCCTTCGGCTCGACGTTAAAGACCTTCATGAAAGAAAGAATTCTTTTGTCTTTCTTCAGCTCGGAGAGCTTTTTCTGCTTTTCTGCTAAAAATCTCTGAGCGTAAAGCGTACGAAGATTCTGGTATTTCGAGGGTGCCGTCGTCACTGTGACGAGGACATCGCTCCCAAGAACCTTCTTTAGTTCGGCCGCAAGTTTAGCAACCATATCGTGCGCTGTCAGTTTTTCCAAATCCACGGTGAGCTTCATATTCTGACCGTCGAAACTCTCCAGCTCGGCGCTGGTCACTAACGGCTGAGACGCCGGATCCAAATGAATCTTTTCTGCGGCTTCAAGCCACGCGTTCATCTGAACGGGTTCAGCGGGAATATATTCCTTCTGCTTTTCCTGAGGAGCGGGCGGGAGCACGGAGACCCCGGCTTCTTCTGAATATTCTTCGGGCCAAGCCGGAGGCGCCATCCAATCGAGGTCATCGGGGGGGACGCTGTCAGTCTCCGGAACCCACGGCGCATCGTCATCCGGCATGTCGATCGATGGGATAGCAGGAGCGGCTGCTATTTCCGGAGGAAAAGGCTCAGCTTCCGGCGCCTTCGGCTGAGGGTTGACTTCTTTTGCCGCCGGAGCCGCTGCTGCCGGTTTTGACTTTTCGGCCGCTTTCTTCTTTAAGTTGGGAACTGCGGACTCCGAACCTTGAGGAACGAAGACGGGTTTGCCTGTCGCAATACTGTGATCCCAGGGAATGCCTTCCAGCTCCTGTGTGGATAAAACCGGTTTTGCAGAAGCCGCCGGAGCTTCAGGAGCTTTCGGCTGAGTATCTATTGACTGAGCTTTTTGCTGCGCCGGCAGCTCAGTCTTAGCCGGCTCAGTTTTTGGGAGGGCTGGTGCCTCTTCTTTATGCGTTACAGCAGCAGGCAGGCTTTTCGGCATCTTTCCTTCTAAAGGAGCAAACGCCAGCATGCGCAGAAGCGCCATTGTGAAACCTGCATACTCATCGGGTGCCAGCGCCATATCGTTGCGTCCATGAATCGCAATCTGATAAAAGAGCTGGACTTCGTCCGGAGAAAACACGCTCGCCAATTGACGGAGTTCGGGCGCGTCAGGTTCTTCATCGGTCAGAATTTCCGGCAGCTGCTGCGCCATCGCAATGCGGTGCAGCAGAACGGCCAAATCCTTCATCGCCTGCGTATAAGACAAGCTGCGGGCACCGATTTCGTAGTCCACCTTCATGATCTCTTTCGGCTCATGGTTGGCCAAGGCGCCGAGCAAACGAATCAGTGTCGTCGAGTCAATCGTACCGAGCATCTCGCGCACTGACTCCAATGTAACATTACCTGCACTGTAGGCGATTGCCTGGTCCAGGAGGGAAAGTCCGTCGCGCATGGAGCCTCTCGCTCCCGAAGCAAGCATTCTAAGAGCCGGCTTCTCAAAAGAAATTTGTTCTTTCTCTAGAAGCTCTGCCATATGGGAGGAAATAAGCTGAGGAGACAAACTCTTCAGATTGAACTGCAAACAACGAGAAAGAACCGTAACCGGCACCTTTTGAGGATCCGTTGTGGCCAAAATAAATTTGACGTATTCGGGCGGTTCCTCCAAAGTCTTAAGCATGGCGTTAAATGCCGCGGAAGTCAGCTGGTGAACTTCGTCGATCATGTAGACCTTAAAGCGGGCATTCGTCGGAACATATTTGGCTCTTTCCAAAAGCGAAACCATGTCGTCAATACCGCGGGTCGAAGCCGCGTCCATTTCGATGTAATCTACGAAACGATCTTCATCAATCGCGCGACAAGCCTCGCAAACTCCGCAAGGCTCTGCTGTGATGCCGCCTTTCCCGTCCGGCCCGACACAGTTTAGGCATTTAGCAAGAATTCTGGAGATTGTGGTTTTTCCAACTCCTCGCGTGCCGGTAAAAAGATAGGCGTGGTGCAGCCGATTTTCCGTCAGAGCATGCGTCAGAGCTCGAACAACGTGATCCTGTCCGAGCAAAGAAGAAAAATCATGAGGCCGCCACTTGCGTGCCAAAACTTGGTATGACATTAGGCTATTCCGAAATATGTTGTTCAGCCGATTATGCGGAGAGCTGTTCTCCCGTTATCGAGCTTTTAAGCATGAGGATAATCCTATCTCAATTCTGCTCGGATTGTCCTATTCGTCATCGAGTTAGGAAATACTTCTTTACGTCAAAGAAGTCGGCGAAACACTCTCCGATTCATCCGGACCTTTGAGCTAAGCCGTAAGAGGCTGTAGATATAATACAGGGCGCCGCTATGGGCGCCCTTCTACTTTTTAAACTCTTTATTTTGCAAGTGCTTTTTGAGCAAATTGCTCAAGTTTTTCACCGGTCAGACGGCAAATACGCCATTCCTGCATAACAGTAGCGCCGATGCTTTCATAGAAATCAATTGCCGGCTGATTCCAATCCAGAACAGACCACTCAAATCGGCCGCATCCGTCAGCCACAGCTTTGGCCGCCAAATAATTCATCATCTTCTTGCCGATGCCGCGGTGTCTGTATTCAGGAAGTACAAAAATATCTTCTAAGTAGAGACCCTTGCGCGCAAGGAAGGTAGAGAAGTTATAGAAATAAAGCGCAAAGCTTACCGGTTTTTCTGTTCCGTTTTTTCCCGTCAGCCAGCCAACTACGGCATAACATTCGGGTTTGTCTCCGAAAAGGCATTTTTCAAGGAGTTCGGGAGTGACCTGACACTGGTCGTCAAGTTTTTCGTAATGGGCCAATCCGCGGATAAGTTCGGCAATAACCGGGCAATCTTGAGGACGAGCATTGCGAATATTGAAGTTATCCATTTGAGCACCTTATTGAAAAGGAAAGGCGAACCACACCTCGGCACTGCTAGTTTCGCTATGGCTGCTTCGTTCCCGACCTGACCAGATTCACGACATTCACATGCGAGGGGGCTCGCCGGCTACGAATTATATATGAATTTGAATTCTGCGCCAGCAAAGAAAATGAAACTGAAATAGAGAGCCTTTTTCACGATTCAGAGTGGTAAGATGAACTAACTATAAGAAAAGGAGGAGAAAATGATTAGATTCAGCGTTCCATTCATCGCCCTTATGCTCGCGTTCTCCGGCACGGCCAATGCTAAATTTATTGGTCGTTGGGATCCTGCCGCCTACGCCCAGGGTAAATTTGAAATTCAAAAAACAGCCTTTGTTCAGAAAGAACCTGTTGTTGAAAAAATTCAGATTGAAAGCAAACACATTCTTGTGAAAGTCGATTACACAGGAAAGATTTTCCGAAAAGGGTATGCGTTTGCTAAAAATTATTCTTGTCCAATAGTCAAACGAGCGTCGCTCCGGAAAGTAGTTTCTGCGCAGCGCTTTTTAGTTCTGCTTATTTGGATCGTTTTCAAAACTCCGGTCTGCACCCGCTTAGCTTTTCCTTCCTTGTCCGCTCAACGTTCTAAGAAGTTTTCACACATTGTTAATATCTAACGTTGCGCACACACGCCCTCAAGGTTGCTTCAAATGTGTATAGTTACAAAAATCCAGCATGAGTTTCACCTTTTTGGGGTTGTTAGTTAAGCCCTGAAAGCTCTCGGTGATAGTATCCCATCATCCGTTGGAGCCGATTTCGGTTCCAGGGAATCAATAATTGGAGGTAATTTAAAAAATGGCCTTGAAACAAGTTACAGACGCCAGCTTTGTTGACGACGTCCTGAATCAAAAAGGTGTGGTGGTCGTTGACTTCTGGGCTCCCTGGTGCGGTCCCTGCCGCATGCTCGGACCGGTTCTTGAAAAAGCTGCCGAAACCCTTCCCGACGGCGTTCAGATCGTTAAATACAACGTTGATGAGTGCCAGGATGTTGCTTCTCAGCTAGGCGTTCGCGGTATTCCGACTCTTGCCGTTTACAAAGACGGTCAGCTCCAGGCTCAGCAGGCCGGCGCTATGAATTCCGCTCAGTTCTCTGAATTCCTCAAGAACTTCATCTAATTTTGCTCTACAACGGTTCGATTTCCTCTTTATCGAACCGTTGCTTCCTTCCTCCCTTAATTCTTCTTTCCTCTTTTATTTAAATCTCTTCGCTTGGGATTATTGTGTAATCCTTATTTGCAAGAGCTTCATTTCCTATGCATTTATCCGACCTTAAATCCAAGCACGTCTCCGAGCTTCTCGATATTGCTTTAGAGCTCGACGTTGATAACGCCAGCCGCCTTCGCAAGCAGGAACTCATGTTCGCTATCTTGAAGAAGCGTGCGAAAGCCGGCGAACAGATTTTCGGTGACGGAACTTTGGAAATCCTTCCTGACGGATTCGGTTTCCTTCGCTCTCCGGTTTCTTCTTATTTAGCCAGCACGGAAGATATTTACATTTCTCCGTCTCAGATCCGCCGCTTCAATCTTCATACCGGTGACACGGTTGAAGGTGAAGTCCGCATTCCGAAAGACGGCGAGCGTTATTTTGCTTTAGTCAAAGTCGACAAAGTTAACTGTCTTCCTCCCGAAGCTCTTAAACACCGCATTCTCTTCGAAAACCTGACTCCGCTTTTCCCGAACCAGCCGCTCAAACTCGAACGCAATATCTCGGGCGACGAGAACCTCACCGGTCGTTTGATCGACATCCTCGCTCCGATCGGTAAAGGTCAGCGTGCTCTGCTGGTTGCCTCTCCGAAGTCCGGTAAGACCGTTTTAATGCAGCACATCGCTCACGCGATTACAGCCAACTATCCGGACGTTATCTTGATGGTCCTTCTGATCGACGAACGTCCGGAAGAAGTGACGGAAATGGAACGTTCCGTCAAAGGTGAAGTCATTGCCTCTACCTTCGATGAACCGGCTACCCGCCATGTTCAGGTTGCAGAAATGGTCATCGAAAAAGCCAAACGCCTGGCTGAAAGCAAGAAAGACGTTGTCATCCTTCTTGACTCCATTACTCGTCTGGCCCGCGCCTACAACACTGTCGTCCCGACTTCCGGCAAAGTGCTCACCGGCGGCGTGGACTCCAACGCCCTGCAGCGCCCGAAACGCATTCTCGGTGCAGCCCGCAATCTGGAAGAAGGCGGCTCGCTCACGATCATCGGCACTGCTCTGGTAGAAACCGGCAGCCGTATGGACGATGTGATTTATGAAGAATTCAAGGGGACCGGCAACATGGAAATCCATCTGGACCGACGTCTTGCTGAAAAGCGCGTCTACCCGGCCATTAACGTTGCCAAGAGCGGAACCCGTAAGGAAGAACTGCTTCTAGCTCCGCAGGAACTTCAGAACATTTGGATTCTTAGAAAGTTCCTCTACGACATGGACGAAATCCAGGCAATGGAATTCCTGCTTGATAAGATGCGCCCGACAAAGAACAATGCTGAGTTCTTTGCCATGATGCGCCGATAATCAGGCATCTGTTTGCTTTACAAGGAAATTTGGGTATAATTTTGCCCTTGTTTTTATTAACTTAGGCACGTTCTGACATGCCGGACGTAAGACTCACAACGGTGAGCGGTCTCGCAAGGTTGGTGGCGACCGACATTTTTTGGAATACACATGAAACCGAATATTCATCCGCAGTATCGTGAAGTTGCCTTCACCGATATGTCCATCGGCAAGACCTTCATTATTCGCTCTACTGCCGACGCTCGTGACACCATCGAAATCGACGGCGTTACCTATCCGCAGGTTAAGCTTGATACCTCCAGCGAATCTCATCCTTTCTACACTGGCGCTCAGACACGTATCGTCGAAGCCGGCCGTGTTGAAAAATTCCGTCAGAAATTCGCTGCTAAGTCTGCTGCCCTTAACGCTTCTGCTGAAGCTGCCAAGGCTGCTAAGGCTAAAAAATAATTTTTCAGTTTCATACTGATCCGAAGGGCAGCTTTTTGGGCTGCCCTTTTCTTTAGTAAAATCGCACCTTTCAGGTCTACAACCACACTGCTTCGATGTTAAGTAACCATTCCTCTCCGGCCGTCGTCAGCGCTTCGGCTGCCGGTAAGCTTCCGAGAGCTGCATTGATTGCACTTTTAGTTGCCTTCGTGCTGCCGTTGTTCTTTTCTACGGATGTCTGGAGCGGAAAGTCGCTTATTTCGTTCGGTGTTGCGTGGAACATGGCCAACGGTTCCTTTGCCGACTGGCTTCTTCCGAACGTCAACGGATTCCCGGCTTCCGACGTCGGACCGCTTTCCTTCTGGTTTGCAGCACTCAGCATCAAGGTTTTCGGACCTCTTTTCGGAAACGTAGAGGCATTTCATATCACCGCAGGTTTGTGGTTTTCAGTGACCACGGCCGCGATTTGGTATTCCACTTATCTTCTTTCCCGACGCGATGAAGCTCAGCCCGTGAGCTTTGCCTTCGGCGGTGAAGCCGCTCGCAAAGACTACGGCCGCTTAGTCGCCGATATTTCCGTTCTCTTAACTGTCGGCACCTACGGCATCATTTCCGCTTTCCACGAACTGACACCGGTTACCTGTCTGCTCGCTTTTTCTGCCTTGGCTTTCTACGGCATCGTATTAAGTCTTCAATATCTGTGGCGCGGTTCCATTATTGCCGGACTTTCTATCGGCGCAATTGCCTTAGCCAGCAGTCCCGGAGCCGGCCTTTGGTGCTTTTTCGGCGCTTGGGGCGCGATTTTCCTGACGCCCGACTACACCAGCCGTTCCAAACGCGCCGTGCTGACTTTATCGATAGCCTTTGCAACAGCAATGCTGTGGCCGATCCTGGTCTTTGCCTGTTTCCCCGCAGAAGCCGCAGAATGGTTCAAGAGCTGGATCTCTACCAGTCTTGCCGTGCTTTCTCCGCTGCCGGCTGACGAATACCTTTGGCTGCTTAAAAACATTTCCTGGCTGACCTTCCCCCTTTGGCCTTTGGCTTTGTGGGGCATCTACGCCTGGAGAGACCAGATTCGTCAGGCTCCGCTGATTATTCCGCTTTCCTTCTCGGTTGTTGCACTTTGCTCCGTGATCTTCACCGGAACCGAGCTGTACAGCACCCTGCTCTTTTTAGTTCCTTCGCTGTCGGTTTTAGCCGCACTCGGCGTCGTCAGTCTTAAACGCAGCCGCGAGAACTTCCTGGACTTGTATTCCGGCATTATTTATACACTTGCCGTAATTGCCGTCTGGATTTACTTCTTCGCCTGGACAGAAGGCGTTCCGGCCAAAATGGCTTTCTCCCTTACTCGTTTAGCCCCGGAGGTTGAGCCGCACGGAACTTCCGTTTTCCTCTTCTTCCTTGCCGTTACCGCCACGGTCCTTTGGATTGCAATCGTCTTCTGGCGCTTGTTCAAACACCCGGTTTTCTCCTGGAGAGGCGCATGGATGGCCGGAACCGGCCTGACTGCGGTATGGATCATCGTCATGAGCTTATTCGTCAACTTGATTGACGGAGCTCGTTCTATGAAGCCGATTGTCGACAACTTCAAAGCAGTTGTCGTTGAAAACAAAATTCCGCTCGACAAGATCGGTGCTTCTCATTTAACTTTGAGCAATATCGCTGCTTTTAATTACTGGGGCGGTGTCAACTTTGATAAGCAGGCAGACGCACCTTGGATTCTGCGTGCCGTTGACCGAGATTACGATGAAAACACGCTTGACCTTCGCTACGAAGTTGTTGATGTTTTCCAAGGCCGTCCGAGAAGCAGCGAAAAGTTCCTCTTAATTCGCAGAAAGTAGTTTCTGCCTTTTTGGTATGTCAACTCGAATTTTGAGCCGTTTTCAACCGCCGGATACTTCCTATTGGGCAATTATTAAGCTCTCGCTCCCCGTTTGGATCTCCAACGTTGCCATTGTCGGCGGAGCCACACTCGATACTTTAATGACCGGCCATCTTGGTTCTACCGACTTGGCCGCTGTTGCCATCGGCTTAGCCGTTTCCGTCTCGGTCTTTGTTGCTTTAGTCGGCGTCATGCAGGGGCTTTCTCCGATCGCCGGCCACCACTACGGTGCAGGACATCACGAAAGAATCGGCTTCGAGCTTCACCAAACTATTTGGCTCGCCATTCTTCTTGCCATCATCGGTATGGGCCTGATGTGCTATACGCCGATGTGGATGACGCTGACAAACTCCACCGGTCGTGTTGCAGAAATTGCGACAAACTTCCTGCTGATCAACGCTATCGGTCTGCCGGCTGCCATGGCAGGACGCGCTTATATGGCGATGAACGCGGCTGTTTCCCGTCCCAAAGTGGCAATGTGGATTGCGCTCTCTATGCTGGCCGTCAAAGCCGTCACCAATTACATCTTTATCTTCGGCTCGGCCTTTATTCCGAGTTTCGGAGGCGCAGGATGTGCGATCTCTTCTACCATCAATGCGTTCCTGAGCTTGTTCCTTTACTGGGTCATTTGGCACTATGACAGCTTCTACGACAAGATGCGCCAGAAGCGAATTTCCATGCCCAACCGCAAGGCTTTAACCAACCTGCTTAAGCTCGGAATTCCGATCGGCCTTTCCGCCTTCTTTGAAGTGACATCGTTTACCTTCATGACGATTTTCATTTCTCGTTTAGGCGCCGACGTCGTTTCCGCGCACCAGATCGTTGCGAACTTAACCTCGCTCTTTTACATGGCTCCTCTTGCCATCGGTGTGACCTCTTCTGTCTTGGTTTCTCAGTCTTTAGGTGCCAATTCACCTGAGACCGCCAGAATGGCGACCTACAAATGTCTTAAGTTCTGCATTTGCTTAGCGGTATTTGTTTCTGCCCTGCTCTATTTCTGCAAATACTTCTTTGTAGGCCTCTACACGAGCGATTTAGACGTCATTAAGGTCAGTACCTACCTCATCGGTTTTGCGTCCATCTATCACGTTTTTGACGCGGTTAACTGTGTCGGCAGCTTCTCCATGCGCGGCTACCGAATCACATTCCTGCCGATGATCATTTACGGTGTCTTCCTTTGGGGCTTGGGTCTGGGTTTAGGAAGCATCCTTACCTTTACTGATTATTTAAGTCCCGCTCCGATGGGCGCTGCAGGTTACTGGACTGCCATTACGATCGGCCTGACACTTTCGGGTATCATTGTCGGGCTTTGCGCCGTTTACGTTGCCAGAGCTTTTGCACACGGTCATAAAGTCTGGCTACGTTAATCCGATCTTTCTCTTTGAAAACAGCTCACGATTTGTGAGCTGTTTTCTTATGAGCACCTCAGTTCGCATGTGCTATCGAAAATTCATTTGCCGCCAGCATCGAACATGACTACATTAGAAGAATATCTCTCCGCACAAACTCCGGCCTTCCGAAAGAAAGTTAAAGCAGAATTTAGACAGATGTCTTTGCAGTGTGCCGTCTCAAGACTTCGATACGAGCAGAACTTGACTCAACAAGAAGTCGCAAGGAAGCTTCAGCTCTCTCAGTCTGCCGTGAGCAAAATTGAAAGAAACGCCTTGGACGTCAAATTGTCCGATCTCGTGAGATACGTGAACATTCTTGGCGGAAAGCTCTCGCTGCAAGTTGATCTTCCTTCAGGAGAAAAGATCGTCGTTCCATTGGCAAATTTTGAGCATTCCGACGATTGCTAAAAAGCCCGATTTCGTTCTCTACGAGACAACACGGGTAACAAAAAACCCCCCCCCCCCGGGGGGTTTTTTTTTTGTAAAATAGTTCACATATTTC
>ERZ791720.803-NODE-803-length-13782-cov-3.26976_pt1 | contig 13782 bp, 6 predicted proteins | sample MGYA00510048_ERZ791720 | MGnify/ENA primary metagenome ERZ791720 (study PRJEB30046, sample SAMN00715142) | human gut metagenome | study: EMG produced TPA metagenomics assembly of the A metagenome-wide association study of gut microbiota in type 2... | reverse complement strand
TTATAGATTTTATGGCCGAAAGCTCCGTTGATCTGCACCGAAAGATCGAAGCGTTTGTAACGGAAGCTGATGTTCGAACCCAGAATTGTTTTGGGCACGGCTTGCCCTGCCACATAACGGTCTTCGCCGTCTTCAAGATTGACACCACCACCGTTCAAGTCCGCAATACCATAGGTGTATCCACCGTTCCCGTCGGACACCAGTCCGGTGCTATGAGGCAAATAAAAAACACCTAACGGTTGACCGACCATTTGATAGACGATGTGGTTGTAGCCACCGTGGAAGCCGGCTCCGTCGAGACTGGCAAGGCTCTTGTATTCAGGCGCGGAAATCATTTCGCCGTTGTACATTCCGCTTAATGAGAGAAGTTTGTTGCGTTGGAAGGTGACATTGGCATTAATGTTCAATTCCATATCTTTTGTTTTCAGAGGAGTGATACCAATAGCTATTTCCGTACCCCAGTTACGCATGGAGCCGATATTAGCCAGTAAAGTGTTGTAAGTGAAAGGCGGTACACTCACATTATACAGATAAAGCATATCCGTTGTTCGGGAATTGTAGTAGTTAGCGGAAAGTAACAGACGGTTACCAAACAAAGCTACGTCAAAACCTGTATTGAAAGTGTGTTTCACTTCCCACTTCAAGTCGGGGTTCGTATTCCTCAAATCACCCAATGAGACAACGGCAGAGTTGCCTACCGGAACAACTCCGTTCGGCTTTACTAGATTCAGTGTAGTATACGAGTCAATTCCACTCTGGTTACCCGCCAGACCGTAACCGATACGAAATTTCAAATTATCAACCACTGGCAAACGTTTCATAAACTTTTCCTCACTGACTACCCATGCGGCAGATATGGAGGGAAAGAAGCCCCACTTATGATTTGCTCCAAACTTGGAGGAAGCGTCCGTACGGGCATTCAGCGTCAGGACATAACGATCGGCATACGTATAGTTGAAACGTCCCATAAAAGATGCGAGACGGGGTTGTTCGTAGTACGAATTTGTCCCCTCCCACAGACGGACTGCACCGGCTTGCAAATTGTTGTAGCCGAACTTATCCGTGCTGAAATTGCTGACTGTGGTATAATATCCCGTGTACGTCTCTTTCTGGAGTTCGGCTAATGCCAGGACGTCGAAGAAGTGCTTTTTCCAGCCTTTTTTATAAGTCAGCATCATATTTCCGAGGAGAGACTCCATTTTCTTTGTTCCTTTATAAGCCTGCCCGTTCGCCCAAACAGAGGTGGGGAGATATTGCGAATTTTCAACTATATTATAGGTATAGGCACCGAACAGTACCAATTTCAATTCTTTCATCAAATTGAAGGTAAAACGGGCGTGTGTACTGATATGCGAAGTAGCGTCGTCATCGTCCACCTGCATCCATGCCAACGGGTTTGTTATCTGACTGGCGGTAGTGATGCCGTCCCACGAGTTAGTAACGGGATCTTTATGGTTAGGATACGTCGGGTTAAAGGTTGCCGCCGAATAGAAGGTTTTCTGATAGTCAACCAGATTATGATTTTTCAGGATAGAACCGAACATCCCCAGTTCGCAGTCGAAGAAGCCATCGAACATCTTTTGGTTCATGTTCATATTGGAAGTGAAATTCTTCATATCTTCATTCAAAATCACCCCCTGACGATCCATAAAACCAAGTGATACACGGTAGCTCGACGTGCTGGAGCCTCCATAGAAAGCGACGTGATGATTCTGTTGCAGACCTGTCTGTTGTATTTCTTTCTGGAAGTTAGTATTATTACCTTTATCTAAAATAGAGATACCGCGTTCGGAAGCTACGCTACGGAACTCGTCTCCCGACAACATTTTAAGATTCTTGTAGACAGTAGAAATGCCGAAACTACCGTTGTAGGCTACCTGCGTCCTACCCTGCATTCCTTTTTTAGTGGTGACTTCAATCACACCGGAAGCACCACGTGAACCGTATTGTGCCGTTTCGGAAGCATCTTTCAGAATCGTGAAACTTTCGATATCTGTGGGGTAAATGGAAGTCAGCATACTAAGGTCGCCAAACACTCCATCGACAATAATCAGAGGATCGTTACCACTAGTCAGTGAAGTGGTTCCACGCAGGCGCACTGCATCCAGAGCTGCGGGTCCATTCGTACCCCGTTGAATAGTCAAACCCGGTACCCTACCCCGAATCGCTTCCAAAGGATTGGTTACCTGGTCTTTGTTCATTTGTTTCTCCGTAATTTTCTCCACAGAACCGGAGAGAGTTTTCAGACTTCCGGTAGCATAGCCTATCGTTATCAAGGAATCCAAGTCCAGAGGAATGACAGGAATCTTCTGTGCAAATGTATTTCCGCACGAAACTACCAGAAGAAAGCTAAGAAAAGTTAGTTTACCGTGTTGTCGTATCATAACTATCAGTTTTTAAGGTAATAATACAAATATAACAAAAAAAGAAGGAATCTGGTTGAGTAGATTCCTTCTTTTATTGATATTAATAGCCGCAATATGACTCTTTTTTTCGAGTTTTACCGAGGGATTTGCTTACTTCACTATGATTTCATCAGTAAATATCCAGCCACCCAGTTCTTTGCCGGCACGCGCCTGATAACGTACATAGCGTCCCTTGACGGTTCCTTCCCACGAAACATCGGAAAACTTGATTGCTTCTTCCTTGTTAACAACAAAGTCCTGATGCTTCAGTTCCGTAAAATTGACTCCGTCATCGGAAACTGAAATAACCACAGACGCAGGCAAGAATACTTCAGCTCCCACTACCTGCATGAAAGCTGCTGTGACTGAATGAATAGTGGTCTCGTTTTCCATATCAACGGTTACATCGAGGCGGTTCTTCGAGATAAATCCCTGCCATGCACCGTCACCGTAAGTCCAGTCGCCACGGATACCGTCGGTCAAAGTCACATCACCTTGTGCTGCATAAGAGGAGTTGTAAGGAGCGTTATAGATCACTTTCTTTCCCAATGCCAGATGCGTAAGGGGTTGTAAAGATTCCGGCCGACTTCCGATCTCACTCTTCAAATCGAAAGTGTGATAGCCTTTCGCCTGCAAATCCGTTACCGCTTTCAGGGCACGTGCATGGAAGTCCGGCCATGACTTACGTTCCGGAGCCGACCAGGCAACTTCCGCCAATGCCAGCGTACGTGGATATAGCATATATTCCACGTGTTCGGGAGTCGGGACATATTCAGTAAAGAGATTAACTTGCGCACCATACACAAGTTTCGCTTGTTCCGCCGACAATGAAGTAGAAACCGGATTGTAAGAATAGACTTTTTTCAATGGCAAGTATCCACCAATCGCTTCCGGCTGAGAGTACGGAGCGTCCTGATAACTATCCAGATAACAGTAGCCACCCGGCGTCATGATAGCCCGGTGTCCGGAAGTTACAGCTGTAATACCGTATTCTCCCCGCCATGACATTACAGTCGCGTTAGGAGCCAGTCCTCCTTTCAATATCTCGTCCCAGCCGAGCAGACGTCGACCATGATCGTTCAGGAACTTCTCAATACGATGAATCAGATAACTTTGCAGTTCGTCCACGTGAGAGAGATGTTCGTCTTTCATTCTCTTTTGGCATTTCGGGCAAGTTTTCCACGCTGCCATACCGGCTTCGTCACCTCCTATGTGAATGTATTCGGAAGGGAAAAGCGCCATGACCTCGGTCAGCACATTTTCCAAAAAGGTGAACGTTTCTTCGTTTCCGATACAGAAGTCCGCGTTCTTGTAAGGCTCACCCGCGCAAGAGAGTTGCGGATAAGCTGCCAGCACTTCTTCCGAGTGGGCAGGCATTTCAATCTCCGGAATAATCGTGATGAAATGCTGACGAGCATATTCTACGATTTCGCGAATATCATCCTGTGTATAGTAACCTCCGGAAGCTCCAGGCTCGTCGAAACGGAGGTACTTACGTCCGCCGTTCCACCACGTCTTCCAATTGGCGTCAGTACGCCAGGCTGCAAATTCTGTAAGCAAAGGATATTTCTTGATTTCAATTCGCCAGCCTGCCGCATCTGTAAGGTGCAATGACGGGATACATCCAGCATTAAGCCGCGATAAGCGAAACGAGGACTATCCTGCACTTCAACAGAAGCAATGGAATAGCCTGTTCCCGAAGGCTGAGATAATTGCAACAGTGTCTGGATTCCGTAGAACAATCCCGCTCCCGATGTTGCACGGATAAGGATTCGTTCCGGAGTGACGGACAGGGTATAACTTTCGGGAGAAGGCAACTGTTCGCTCTTTTCGGTTATCAACAGAGAAAGTACGTTCTGCGTATCTTTTTTCTTTCCTTTCTTTAGATGAACCGGTAATGCTTGCAGATAGCTTTCCAGAAGTCGAGCTTCTCCACCTTGAATGTTTGTATAAAGTTTTGTTTTCTCTGAGAGTAAAAAAGAGCCCGTACCCTGCTCTATTTTCAGAGGGACAGGGATTACGGACTGTGCATGAAGAGGATGTGCCGCAAAGCACATCCCCAATACCCATAAGAAAAGACAAACTTTAGTGCATCTATTTCTTATATTCATTAATCTACTGTGATTTCATCTACAAACAAGAAAGCAGGATTTCCTTTGCCTCCATGCCATTCCGGTATTTTACTTTCAGACAAGGCAACCACCTTTACATACTGAGTTTTCACCGGAGTGAATGACAATTTATGTTCGTAGATACCATTCTTATCACTTTGTTCCATAGCAGGGTATTCTTCGGAAGCTACTTTGGTAAAGTTCTTACCGTCGTCTGATACTTCTACGGAAAATCCTCTTGCATCAAACACCCAGTCTCCCTTCTCTACGCAAGTAGAAATAGCAACGCTCGAAATCTCGGTAGGTTGCTGAAGGTCGATAGTCATATCCATATCGTTTTTATAGAATGCAATCCAACGACCGGTCTTATAGTTGCCATTTCCTTTCAGTCCGTCTACTAGTGTAGATTCACCTTTAAACATATATTGTTTGTTGACCGGTTGATTAGCTACAATCGGCTTCATGCTGGACTTACTGAAATTGATCTTCTCTGAAATCACACGGCTGTTTCCGGTAGGACGAACAGCGATAGCGGAGAAGTCTGCATTTTCCTTGATTTTCAGGACACCTTCATAAAGCGGAGAAGCGGCAGTAGGTTCCGTACCGTCCAATGTATAGTGGATAGGGGCATTGTCAATGGTAGACAACGTGATGTCCAATGTACCGTCTGCCGGGTTCGGCGTATATTCGGCTGTTACGTTAAACACATGTTTTGCATAATTGTATCCTTCTGCATCATACCACTTAATCAGTTGCGGCAAACGAGACAGGAAGTCTTCATAGTTCTTCTTGTCGGGAGTAGACCACTGGATTTCACACAATGCAGCCCAACGAGGCAATACCATATATTGCGCATGAGAGAAAGTAGGAATATATTCAGTCCAGAGATTAGCTTGCACACCCTTAATATATTTTTGTTCTTCCGGAGTAAGGGAAGTCGGCATCGGTTCGTAGCTATATACTCTTTCAAGCGGCAGATAACCACCAATTCCGAGAGGTTCGTTTTCCGTATCTTTCGTCTGATAATAGTCGAAATACAAATAGGTATTCGGTGTCATAATCACATCGTGTTTCTGTTTGGCAGCTTCGATACCACCTCTTTCTCCACGCCATGACATTACAGTCGCGTTAGGAGCCAGTCCGCCTTCGAGAATTTCATCCCAACCAATAATCTGACGTCCGTGGTCGTTCAGGAATTTCTCAATGTGATTGATTACGAAACTCTGCAAACGTTCTTCCTTACTATGTTTATCATCCGATTTTAACCCCAATGCCTTGATACGTGCCTGACATTTCGGGCATTTCTCCCAGCGTACTTTCGGGCATTCGTCACCACCCACATGGATATATTCTGACGGGAAGATCTCAATCAATTCAGCATATACGTCTTCGAGGAATTTCAATACCTGATCGTTTCCGGCACAAAGCACATCTTCAGATACACCCCATTGTCTCCAAACTTCATACGGACCGCCAGTACAACCTAATTCGGGATAAGCGGCAAGAGCAGCCTGCATATGTCCCGGAAGGTCAATCTCGGGGATAACCGTGATATAACGTTCGGCAGCATACGCTACTATTTCCTTAGCCTCTTCCTGCGTATAGAAACCACCATAAGGTTTGCCGTCATATTCACCGGAGTTACGTCCGATAACTGTTTCCGTTCTCTTAGAACCTATGTTGATTTCCAGACGCCAACCTTGGTCTTCAGTAATATGCCAATGGAAACGATTCATATTATGCAAAGCCATCATATCAATATAAGTCTTCACTTCATCTACAGTAAAGAAATGACGACTCGTATCAAAATGTGCGCCACGATAAGCGAAACGGGGAGCATCCTTTATCTCTACTGCAGGCAAAGCAATCTCCGCACCTATTGCGACAGGCAATGACTTACGCAATGATTGAATTCCGTAAAATACTCCGGCCTCTGTAGGAGCAGTGATTGTAATTCCGTCACCGGTAACTTTCAATTGGTAAGATTCCGGATTTTCGGATTCTGTCCCAAGTGCCAATACAATTGCATTCTCTCCTTCTGTCCCGGCTTCGATAACAAAATCTTTTCCGGTAGCTGTTTTCAAGTAGTCTGCCAGAAATTTCGCGTTACGTTGCATATTCTCATTACCTTCCGGATAGAGAATCTTCACACTACTCTTCAGAATGAAGGGGTTTCCCGAGGCTGTTACAATTTCCTGAGGCATGGGAATAATCTGGTAATCAGCTTCTTGCTGAGCCGATTGACAAGAGGCAAAAAGCCCTGCTACCGCCAGACATCCCGTTAATTTTAAGAGTTGTTTCATAAACTAAAAAATTAGGTGTTAAGTTATTAATAGAATTATTTAATTATAGGTCTCACGAATATGCTTCACAGTCAGAGGCAGTTCCTCCCCTTTCTTTATTTGAGGAGAAGTAATGAGAATCGTTTTACGTTCTCCGGGCAGAAGATCGAAAAAGTTGTCACTAAAACGGGCACCCTGTAATGGAACTTCGATAAAGACGTCTTTTGCCAAAACAGGAGAAAGAAGTGTCAGTTCGCATTCGCCATCTGTCTGCTTCATTTTATAGGAAATAGTCGTTTCGGGCAAAAGCAGGTCTTTGGTCTTTGCAAAGAAATAAACCGTTTCATCTACCACATGTCCGGATTTGTCTTTCAAGGTAAGCAGCATGAAGCAGTGGAGGAGTTCTTCCGAAAGCGGGCGTTTTGTCGAAGACAGTAAGACGTCAAGTTTTGTCCGATATACACATTGAGAGGTATTTGCAGGAACCGACAAAGATTTCAATAGCATCGGTTTACTGATCTTTTTTCCCTCAAAGTCTATGACTTTCATTTCTAATGTCATTTTCTCCAACGTATCAAGGCGATCGGAAAGAAGGTAGACACATAAGCTGTCATTCCGCTGAATAGGGTTGATATGAATAGGAGCAAAAGCACGTTTCGCCTGATAATGCAAAGCTTTCCAGTTACCATAATAGTCGATACTCGACCATGAAACGACGGGCCAGCTATCGTTCAACTGCCAGTATAGAGTACCCATGCAATAAGGACGGTTACGACGGTGAGCTTCCAAGCCATGACGCATTCCCTGGCCTTGCAAAACCAGTCCGACATATACAAAGTCCTCAAATTTCTCAGGTACGATATAGTCACGTTCCATGTAAGTACGGATCAAAGCATTGCCAATACTACTCTTTTGGTGGGCATTCATCACTTCCGATTCGATTTGATAATCTTCAGGAGCTGCGAATGTAGCAATAGTTTTCATCTCAGGGAAGGATTGGAAACCAAATTCGCTCATGAAACGTGGCAAGTCGGTATCCAATGATTCAAAAGGTTTCTGTCCGTACCAAACACCCCAATTATGGCTATCGCCTATTCCCCATGATTCGGGACGTCCCCAGTTGGCTAGATAAGGGGAGCTATGGATATAAAAGCGGTCAGCATCGAGTTCTTTCACCTTGGCGGGAAGTAGTTCACGGAAGAGTTTGTCGTAACCGGACATCATTTCCTGATAGATTTCCGGAGTGTATTTTTTCTGATACCCCCAATATTTCAAGGCTTCCAATATCTCATTGTTGCCACACCACATAGCCAGCGAAGGGTGGTTGCGAAGACGGCGGATGTTGTAGCAAGCTTCCTCCTCTACCCGCTTCAAGAATGTAGGGTCAGACGGATAAGGGGTACAAGCGAACATAAAGTCCTGCCAAACCAAGATGCCGTTTTCATCCGCCAAATCATAGAAACGATCGTCTTCATACGTTCCTCCACCCCATATACGGACTACATTCATGTTGGCCTCTTTGATATCACGGAACAATGTCTGATAGCGTTCGGTAGTCACAGAGGGCAATAGAGCGTCCTGTGGTATATAGTTGGCACCTTTGGCGAACATCGGAATGCCATTCACTTCAAAATAGAAAGATTCTCCGTCCGCATCTTTCTCGTTCACCAACCGGACGGTACGTAAACCGATACGGTGGGATTGCTCGGCTACCACTTTACCGTCAAAGACAACTTGAGCAGAAAAATCATACAAAGCCGGTTTGCCCCAACCATTCGGCATCCAGCGTACCGGAGACAGGACTTCGGAAGGGATATGGATAGAGTTGAGTCCGGGTTGCAAAGTGACAGAACGGCTAATTACAGTTTCTTCTCCTTTTTCAAATGAATAATTAATCCGTATTTCTGCTTGAATCGATTGAGGAAGTATATTGTTTATTTCCAGTTCATTAGATAGTTCGGCAGAGTGTTCTGTCAGCGACAGTTGCTTGATATGATAATCATTAATGGAAGCGGCGTCATAAAAACGAATTTTTACCGGACGCCAAATACCACTAGTTACCATACGGATTCCCCAATCCCAACCGTAACTGTAAGGAGCTTTACGGGAGAACACACTCAGATGTTTCTCATGGTGGTCATTATCCGCCGGATAGTTGAATCCGTTGGAGGCATATTGAGGAAGAGTTTGCCGGATAGGTGAATGGAAATATATATGGAGTAAGTTTTCCCCTAGACGAAGTTGTGGCTTTACAGGTAACGAATAACCGACAAACATATTATCGGACTTTAACAGTAAGGAACCGTTGAGATAAACATCTGCATAGGTATCAAGACCTTCAAAGATGAGCTGGGCATCATCCCGCTCCAATTGTTCCATTGTAACGGTAAAAGAAGTGCGGTATTCCCAATCTTCGTTTTCCACCCATTGAATCTTCTGTTCATTCATTCCATAAAAAGGAGAAGGAAGTAATTTGTGGTGAATAAGGTCCTGATGTACTGTACCGGGCACTTCTGCCGTTCGCCATAGTTCTGTTCCTGCTTGAGAAAATTCCCAGCCTGTGTGTAGAAGTACAACTTCTGAATTGTCATTACTCTGTGCATACGCCATGCTACAACAACATAGTAGTCCGCATGCTATCTGAGCCTTTTTTCCTGTCAAATTCAATATCATAGTGGGGGTATTAGATATTAACGGAGTCAAAGATATTACTTTTTTGTCAATTTTCCCCCATTATTCGACCGTTATTTTTATAATTTCCGGAGTACGGACACCGGGCTTCAATTCTCCATTAATATTATAATATGTTTTATCCCACCCCACTAACGCAGCTCCGGCACGCGCTACCAGCGATGTACGGGCAACTTCCTGCCAGATGTCCAGATTGATATTATAGACCAATATACGGTCATTAAACTTATACCATTCTACCGGATGAAGGAGGTAATCTTTTTCAGGACACCGTAGAGCCGCTAGAAATATGTCTTTGTTTACTCCACCTGTACATAATACCAAGCTATCATTTAATGCAACGGCAGCTCCCCCCCCTAAAGATACAACCTCTCCGTCACTTCCTTTCGGAGTAGCTACAGGCATCCATTGCCGAGATACGGAAGAATAACAGTAACCACTTGTGGAAAGTGTTGCCGGTTTTCCTTCCGTAGAAGGAGCAAATCCTCCCCATAAATAGAAACGGTAGTCGTCTCCCCTACGCTGGCCGGCACAAACGGCTTGTGTACGTGCATCTCCGGGATATTCCGGTAACTCATGCCAGCCTACAGAAAGATTAGTTAAATCGAGTCGGAGGAAGGAATTGGATGGCTTTCCGTTTCTATTTCCTCCGGCTATGAATAGTTGTTCCCCAATTAGCGTCCCACACATATTATCTAGAGCATAAGGTAAAGCCGGTAATGTTTCGATGACGACTTTCCCTTTCTTCTTATTTTTCCCATTCTTTTCGCTTTTCTCATCCCAGCGGATTTTATAAACAGAAGTTAGTGCATCCTGACCGTCAGTTCCTCCTATACAGATGATTCCATCCGAACAGGATACAGAAACGCCATAAGCGGCAGAAACGGGAAGTTCTCCAACTTTATTCCAGACAAACACTGTATCTGGATTCATCTCTGCTACATAAATCCCCTGATAGTATTTCTTTTTTCCTCCTTCATCGGCGGGGATTCCGGGAAAATTACAACCTCCTGCCAACAGCAGTTTCCCATTCAGCATTCCTGCATAACAGGCAGAGACTCCTGATTTAAGTCCTTTCTCCGACTTAGGAAATCCCTCCATTCTTTGTAAATGGAGATCGGCAACAAAAGATTCGGGCGCTTCCGCACGAAAAGTTGACGCGGGCAAACCTGCCTCATTCACCAAATTTGCACGTGTGAAAGGTTGCCAGCCATAACGGATATATCGCGGACGTTTCACTTGTTCGCTATATACTTTTATCTGACCGTTTATTATTTCGGCAACTGCGGGATAATAAACGCCGTCTGTCTCGGCAACTTCAAACGTACGCAAAGGACCACCGTCCGAACTCTTCAACCCCTTGCCGTAATCAAAAGTAACATATACGACATCTTCACAAAAATCGGCCCGACAAAATAAGGGTCCGGAAGGCAACACATCATGCATTCCATAAGTTTTATTCAATGCCCAGCGAGCCAAGCGTTCTCCAACCGGTTTTTTATTTCTAGGATGTACATCCAACGAATCACCATAATCACTTGATACTGCCATACCGGTATTCGGAATTTCAGCCATCATTCTACGCTGGCTGTCACGGAACCACGGCCACGAAGGACGAGCTATACTGGAAAGCTGTACATAATAGAATGGCAAATCCTCATTCTTCCAGTTCTTACGCCAACTACCGACTAAGAGTTTAAAGAGCTTCTCATGAGCTTCGCAATTATGAGCGTTTGATTCCCCCTGATACCAGATCACACCTCTGACGGGATATTGCTCCAACGGCCGAATACCGGACTCGTATAAATAACAAGGTTCATAAGGGTGGCGCTGAAACTTCTCCTTCGAGAGTTTAACATTCAATGCAGCTCTTCCACGTACCCAGTCCTGTATAAAGTCATTACGCGTCCAATCTTTTAATATAGCCGGGAATTGATATTCCAACGTATTCCGGTCAATCCATGATTCGGTGGGTGAACCGCCGATAGCATTACAGATCAACCCCACCGGAACCTTCAAGCTATCCCGCAACATCTGACCGAAATAATAAGCGATTGCAGAGAAATGGGCAGCATTGGCAGGAGTACAAATTTCCCATTCGGTCTCCTTATAATATTGAAGATGATTCAAGGAATCGAGAACGGAAGCGTCCCATTGCACTGCGTCCGTGCGCCAGCGCGCTTTCATGTCATACAAACGTAACTGTTCGTCGGCAGCTTGAGGAATGTCTTTTTTGCCGGTAATAGTCTGCCGTAACATAAATTCCATATTCGACTGACCGGAGCATAACCAAACCTCTCCTATCAAGACATTTGTATATTTCAAGATTCTATGAGGGGTAGAAATTGTTAGCGTATAAGGTCCTCCCGCTTTCAACGGTGATAATTTCACGGACCATTTACCGTCCGGTGCAGCCTTTGTAATCCACTGCTGGCGGTCTATGCAAACTGTTACTTGCTCTCCTGCATTGGCTATCCCATGAACCTTCAAAGGAGTATCGCGCTGAAGAATCATATTATCCGTATAAAGCGGAGATAATTTCAAGCCTCCATAATCTCCGGTGATAGCCGAGTAAACTGTTCTCGCCATTATCCTCGCCATTATCGCAGCCCCTTCAGCAGCAGGATGAACAGCGTCCGGCAAAAGATAAGGATATGGATAAAGCGGTTCGTGGAAATCGATTAACTGTACCCCGGCATAGCGTGCCACCGTTTCAATAGCCGTTTGTATCTCTCCATGCCAATCACGGGTTCCCGACAAAAAACGGGTATGGCGGTCGGCAATCGGAGTCATTCGTGCAATGATAATCCGTACAGCGGGATTGGCCTCACGGAATGTATCAATCAGCTTCAAATAATCTTTCACAAAAAAATCACGGTAGTTAGGCCAATTGCGAGGGTCGGTATCATTGATACCCAAATGAATGACAACAATATCTCCTGCAAAATCCAATGCTTTCCGATATTCTTCCTGTCGGGTATAAGGGCGATGTCCCTGATTAAGCAGGGTAGCGCCAGGTTTCCCGAAGTTCTCGACTTCATAACGTTCTCCCAGCAGCTTTTGCAACTTCACAGGATAAGATTGTGTTGCACGGTCAGATAATCCTGTACCATAGGTAATACTGTTTCCTACACATGCAACCTTTATCCGTTGCTGGGCAGACAACATCCAACAAACGAACAGACAGACGAATAATAGTAAAATCTTTTTCATTTATTTCTTCCCAATGTAAGGTTTCACAATCTCTACCCATTTCAAGTAACCTTTCCCCAGAAGATGCAAACCATCATTTGTATAGGTAGTGTTCATCTTTCCGGTTTGTTTGTCTATAAAATGGGAGTACAAATCTATATAGGTCGCTCCTTCTTTTTCTGCCAAGCCGACTAACCCTTTATTGATTTCAGGGATAACCTGCCAACGGGAAGTATGTCCCTTGAACATATTGTAATGGTCGGTGACCGGAAGAACACTTTGCAGATATAGCTTTGTTTTAGGCGAATCTGCCTTTATCTTCCTGACAATCATCTCAATACGGGATACAATAGTATCGGCGGGAGTTCCCCTACTCACATCATTAATACCAATCAAAAGAAATATTTTAGCGGGCTTTCCCTTCAGGATAGCATCAAGACGGTCATATACTCCCATACAAATGTCGCCGCTGATTCCACGGTTTTTGACATGTTTGTTCTTGAATAGTTCCGCCCATTCGGCACCGTTTGTGATACTGTTTCCCAGAAAAATAATGTCACTGGAAGTAACAGGCAGTTCTTCAAACAATGTAGCACGCTGGTAGTAAAACGTAGAATATTTGCGTTCTTGTGCGCGGCATAACAAAGACAGGGTCAATATGACCACTAAAAAAAAGATCTTTTTCATGACTATTCTTTTTATTTACTCATTAGCATATCCGTTTTTCATTATAGCATATCTGAGTTTCATTATAACATATTCAAATCTGCTCATAGCATATTTATAAATAGTTCTCTCTCTATAATCGATATGTCACTCTAGTGTTTTATTTGGTGAGTAAATGAGTCCTTCTACCGCTTTCTGTCCGTCAAGAGTAACAAAGACAGTAGTAAACATCCATTTTACTAGCCGGACTTCCGGGCTAACAAACTTCCCTACCGGTAATTTCAAAAGTACTTTATTCCAGCCTTTTTGCAGATGAACTTCCAAAGGCGGGCGTGCCACACAATTTTCGTTGCCCAAAGCTATTTCATTGCTTTTGGTGCGGTGAGTAGCTGTCCAGACAGGCGGTAATATTTCCTTTTTCTTTTTTCAAATAGC
>ERZ791720.802-NODE-802-length-13798-cov-3.70982_pt1 | contig 13798 bp, 6 predicted proteins | sample MGYA00510048_ERZ791720 | MGnify/ENA primary metagenome ERZ791720 (study PRJEB30046, sample SAMN00715142) | human gut metagenome | study: EMG produced TPA metagenomics assembly of the A metagenome-wide association study of gut microbiota in type 2... | reverse complement strand
TTCGCGAGGCCGGTGTATTGGGAGTTGTCCAGCCAGAGCTTGCCCCGGTTGGCGGTCCAAGCGGAATACATGTGCATAAGGCTCATGCCGTCGCCGATCATGAGGATCACGTTCTTTATTTTCTTTCCGGTAGGGGGGACTAGTTTCTTGACCTCGTAAGGTTTCTCTAGTACATACGTTTGTTCTTTGTCTCGGCGACTTTGTGCCGCGGCCTCCGGAACGATCATGCCGGATAGCAGGATGGCTAAGGCGGATAGCACGGATAGAGTTGTTCTTCTCATATGATTCTGTATTTAATATTATCAATTTATATAAAGGTTCTCTGTTGGGATCGCGTCTAGTTTGGACATGCTTGGCGTACGCCAGCTCCAGCCTAGGTACTCACCCTCGTAATCCTCGAAATAATGCAAGGCGAAGGGGTGGTAGCCCTTTTGTAAGGGGATGCGTCCCGTCGCGTCGATGGCGGCGTGGGAGGCATCATTGTCCACTACCTTTTCTTTGCCGATATAGAGGACGCTACCGTCATCCGAGCGGGTACTGAACTCATAGACTCCATCTTCTGGGGCGTATATATATCCGGTGAAGATATAACCGAAATGATCCGGCAATTTAGCGTTCAGGATGGAAGGCTCAGGTATTGTTCCGCTCTCGACCACCTTCGCCTTTTGCAGATCGGCTACCCATTGGAACTCTCCTTCGTAATAAGTATAAGCTACCCCATGCTTCGTAGGCTGTATGGATAACGCGGGGCGTAATACGGCTTTTGTGGCTTGGATCGAGTACGTACGGCTGGGTACGAATCCCTTTTTATATCCTTTGGCCTTGATGATCGTGGTCTCTTTTAAGACGAATGGCTCGCTGTATACCGGAGCGTTCTCATCCGGTTCCGATCCGTCAAGCGTGTAATGGATAACCGCCTCGGGTGTCGTGGATTTTAGTTCCGCCGTAATCTCACCTTCAAATAAATCCAGATCATTCGCTATGTAAGGGATAGAGACGGTAGGTTGCTCCGTATAGGAATAGGGAGCGTACTCGGGAGCGGTTCCCAAACGCTTGTCCGGTGTCGCCGAGAGCGTAAAGTCCAGCGTCCCCCCTTGCATCAACTGGTCGTAGGTGATGTAGCAATGCTTAATCTCTTTTCCATTCAGTGATACGCTCGTGATGTATTTATTCTTTTCCGGTTGGTTTGCCGTGATCGTAAGTATCTTTCCGTTTCCGAGTTTCACGGTCGCTTTGTCAAAGAGCGGCGTAGTCAGGATAAACTGGTTGCTACCCGGACAAACGGAGTAGAAACCAAGGCTGCTCAACAGGTACCAAGCGGACATCTGCCCGCAATCCTCGTTGCCGATAATCCCCTCGGGAGTCGGTTGGTACATCTCATCCAACAGGCGGCGGGTCCATTCTTGGGTTTTCCACGGCTCGCCTACGTAGCTGTACAGGTAAGCCATGTGGTGGCTAGGCTCGTTGCCATGCGCGTATTGACCGACCAATCCTGTAACGTCTACCAGATCGCCGACTACCTCGGAGGTAACCATAAATAAGCTATCCAGATCAGCGATGAACGCCTCCCGGCCTCCGGACAACTGGGTCAATCCATATACGTCATGCGGGGTAAAGAAACGATATTGCCAGGCCGTAGCCTCCGTATAGGAACGTCCGATGGCGAATGGATCGAAAGGAGTCTCCCAATTCCCATCCTGCCGTTTGCCCCGGAAGAACCGGGTACTACCGTCGAATACGTTGATAAAATTCTGGGAGCGCTTGATGAACGTCTCATAATCATCCATATGTCCTAAAGCTTTCGCCATTTGTGCGATACACCAATCATCGTAGGCGAATTCCAATAGGCAGGAAACCGATTCTTTCTTGATATTCGTCGGGATGAAGCCTTCCTTTATATAATAATCCGCTCCTTTCTTATTCTTCTCCGCTGAGATTTTCATCGCTTCGAGAGCGTGTTCTGCGTCATATCCGCGAATACCTTTCAAATAAGCGTCCGCTATAATCGATGTGGAGTGATAACCGATCATGGTTCCGGTCTCGCCCGCCGATAAGGGCCATAACGGAAGCTCGCCGCTGGCGTCGTACATATCCAAGAGAGACTGTACCATATCATTCACCAAGGTAGTATCCAACAGAGTCATCATCGGATGCCAGGCCCGGAAGGTGTCCCAAGTGGAGAAGGTGGAGAATTGGCGGCGACCTGCCGGGATCGTCGCTACGCTCATGTCGTGACGGCGGTATTGTCCGTTCACGTCGCTCGCTATATTCGGGATGATCTTGCTATGGTATAGCGCCGTGTAGAAATTCGTGCGCTCGGCTTCGGTGCCTCCTTCTACCGTGATAACGTCCAGCTCTTTTTCCCAATCGGAGCGTGTCGCTTGATGGATGGCATCGAAATCAAAGCCATAGGAATCCGTCTCTTGCTCAAGGTTCAGACGGGCGTTCTCCTCATTTACGATCGATACCCCGACTTTGCAGACGATGGGCTTTCCGGTAGTCGTATCGAAGGTAAGTACGGCTTGCCGTTCGGAAGGCTGTTCCATGGAAGAGAACGGTTGCGAGAACTGCGCTACAAAGAAGACATATTGATTGTCTACCCAGCCCCGGGTACGCCGCATACCGGTAAGCTCATTCTCCCCGGTTTGCTTAACCCAGCCTTCGTATATATATTCGTTATCCAATAAATGGTCCATATCGACCACCAACGTAGCCTCTGTCTCTTTTTTATAGGTATATCGGTGTATCCCGACATGCGGGGTCGTGGTAAGTTCCGCTAATACACCTGCCTCCTTGAGATTCACCGAGTAGTAGCCCGGGTAAGCCTTCTCGTCTGAGTGTGAGAACGCTAAAGGTGTCTGGAGAGACGGGCGGAATAGGATATCGCCTAGGTCGATACATCCCGTACCGCTTAAATGGGTATGGGAAAAACCCATTAAGGTAGAATCGCTGTAATGATAGCCAGAACAAGCGTCCCAATTACCTTTCCGGGTGTCCGGGCTTAGTTGGACCGCTCCGTAGGGAGCCGTGGCCCCGGGATACGTGTGTCCGTGAAATCCCGTGCCGATAAACGGATCCACGGAATCGATGGGGGATTGTGGAGCTTGGCTACAGGCCGTGAATAAGGCTATTATTCCTGTACACAAGCAAGAAGAAAGCGTTTGAATTAATCTCATGGTATATTTTTTGTTTAATATATAGTATACAATAGGCAAAGGTAAGCTACCTATTTGAGATATGCGTTTTTACCCGGTAGAAAATAACACGGGCTGTTTCATTTTCTGAGACAGCCCGTAATGAATCTTATTCGTACCTTGATCGGTTTAAAGGAGCCGGTTAATATCCCTCGTTCTGCTTCAATTGACCATTCGATTTAGTAATCTCTTCACTTGGATACGGGAATACCATCATATGCGCTTGATAGGCGTTTTTGTTGGTGTAATCTTCGTAACCAATAATCGTGAACGCGGATTCCGGATTCGCCCGGTCTTCATATCTGCGGATACATGGATGTGCGTTCAACTCTTTATCGGCCAATGTCTTTATGTCGGTATTGGAAGAACGGTTCCAACGCTTTAAGTCGAATAGATGATCTGTAAACTCAAAAGCCAATTCACAACGGCGTTCGTGATATAGATCCTTCATCGTGGCGGTACCGGTAAGCGGTGTCAAGTTGGAGCGTAGGCGGATACGGTTGATGTCTGCGGTTGCTTTATCGGCTTGACCTGTCATTAAATATGCCTCGGCACGGAACAATAACATTTCTGCGAAACGAATGATCGGGAAATTGACACGGACCGTAGGCCAGTCTCCGTTAGCACTCACGGCTCCTTCACCTACAGGGTCTGAGTATTTGAAAGCGTCCATGTATTTATTGATCATGAAACCAGCTTCAAGGTCGGAGGTAGACCAGAACTTGCGTGTCTCGCCGAAGAACGGGAACTCTTGGTTGTATTCCAAGATTGAGCGTACTAAACGGTCATTACCTTTACCATCTTTCGCCATTTCTTCGTAGATGTCGTAAGAGGGCTTCATCTGCCCCCAACCATTATATTTGCCCCATCCTTTGTTCTCAAGGATAATGCCCGGGAATTCGGTACCGCCCGGTAGTGCGCCGCCGATACTCGGAATAGTCCAGAGATATTCGGCGTTCCAATAATCTTTCAAGTCAGACGAGAATAGTTCCGCGAATGTAGGAGCTAGATCTCGATTGTAGTTGTTCTCCAATTGATTGACCATCTCGATGACGTTGTTCCATTGGGTAGCATCCCAAGTAGCCCAGTAAGCATAAGTTTTCGCTTTGAACGCCACGGCAGCAGCCTGATGTGCCCGGCCCCGGTTGTCGGCGTCATAGGATTCGAAGTTTGGAAGGTAGGCGATTGCCTTGTCCATATCTTCGATGATCAGTTTATAATTGTCCATAACGGTAGCTTGCTGAGGCGGTATGGAGTTGTCGTAATCGTCGGGGAAGTCCTCGTAACGTACGAAAGGTACTCCTTGTTTATCCGTACCGTACCGATAAGCGATCAGATAATGTGCCCAGCCGCGACTGAAGTAAGCTTCGCCCAAGCTGCGTTTCTCGATGGCGGTCAGTGTCGTTCCCTTTTCTTTCTTCACTAATTCTTGGATGATCCAATTCGCACGGGACATAGTAGAATACATACGGCTGAATACATCTCTTAGAGGAGATTCATCACCGGTATAGGCTAAGGTCGCCAAAGAGTTATAACCGCGTGTACGTCCCCAAACAATGTCGCATGCGGCTCCCTGTTCCCAGAATAATTCACGGCCGTAACAACCCTCTTGATGGAATCTTTCATATAATCCGTCAATGGCATCAATGGCCTGTTGATCATTCAAGAAATAGGAGGTTGTAGTTGCGTTTCCTTCCGGCTGAACGTCGAGGAAGTCGCTACAAGAACTACAAACCAATGCGGATAATGCTAATACTGTAATATATCTTTTCATTTTGATCCTTTGTTAATATGAATATCTTTTAAAATACCCGATTAGTATGTCAATTTGACTCCGACAGAGAATACGCGTGAAACCGGATACTTCAAGGCATCCCAACCGCCGGTTTCCGGGTCCATTCCTGAGTAGTTCGTGATCGTGAAGAGGTTCTCACCGCTAAGGTAAACAGACATCATGCTGTTGCGTTCTTGCAGGTGAGCGCATTTCCTGATAACATCACTCAAGTCATAGGATACGGTGAAGTTCTTCAAACGTAAGTAAGAAGCATTCTCCAGATACCAATCAGACGGTGTGCTAAAGTTGCTATTCGGGTCGTTTTTCGATAAGCGTGGAATATTCGACCCTGTATTCGACGGACTCCAAGCGTTCATGATCTCTTTTGAGCGGTTGAAGTTTCCTTCTACATCGCTTAAGGCCATATATTTACCTACATATAAAGCTTGTGCTCCACCTACGCCTTGGAACATAGCGCTTACGGAAAGCTTCTTCCAAGTGAATCCTCCGGAGAATGAGAATGTAGTTTTAGGTGTAGCGCTACCGCAGTATTGACGGTCTTCATCATTGATAACTCCATCACCATTGGCATCGACGAATTTCAAATCGCCGGCTACAGCGTCCGGTTGGATTCGTTTTCCGTCTTTGTTTACATAAGCGGCTGCCTCTGCGTCGCTTTGAAAAATGCCGTCAGTCTTGATCAGATAGAAAGAGGCCAGCGGTTCTCCTTCGGCTGTTTGATACATATATGGAAGGTTACGATAACTTCCATCGAAATATGCATCATTTTTGGTGATACCTGTCCAAACGCCCGGGGTTCCGTCTGCGTTCTTTACCCCAATATCAGAAACCCAGTTCTTTAGATAAGAGAAGTTTCCGGAAACGAAGTACGACCAATCTTTATTTACTTGTTGGTTCCAATTGATTTGTGCCTCGAAACCTCGGTTGCGGACTTCACCTTGATTGACTAACATGGCATCGATACCGATCGTTCCCGGCCAGTTCATCGTTTGCGACTGGATCAAGTTGAACGTGCGTTTGTCGAAATAGTCGAATGCCATGCTCAAGCGATTGTCGAACATGTTCACATCTAGGCCTAAGTCCCATTGCTCGGAAGTTTCCCATGTTAAGTTGGGATTTAATGCGGTAGAGTTATAGACGAAGTTTCCCCAAATCTTGTTCGATTCTACGCCGTACTGTGCCTGCTCCGACCAATAATTCTTACCTAATAAAGCTGATTTGTAATTGTAACCGATAGATCCTAGATTACCGACACGTCCCCAAGAAGCACGGATCTTCAATAAATTCAGTGTCTCGCTTTTCGGGAAGAAAGATTCATTAGAGATTTTCCATCCGGCTGTTACGGCAGGGAAGTCGCCATAGTTATTATCTTTAGGTAGACGGCCTGCGTAATCACGACGCCAAGAGGCTGTAACGAAGTAACGATCGTTGAAGGAATAAGCCAGACGGGCGATCAAGGATACGTTTGCGTCAGGACCGGTCAAATAATCGGTAGCGGAAACAGAATTCGCATAGGATAGATATTGTAAATAATCGGATTCGTCACATAAATCTTTTCCATTAACCTCTAGCCCTCGCTTGCTGTAATGATCGGCCGTAGTGGATAGTAAGACACCCAGGGTGTGCATGTCATTAAACGTATTGTCGTAAGTCAATGTGTTTTCCGTTTTCCATGCGTCTGCACGGTAAGTCGTTTCATCCAGATTATTTGTCAAGGAGGGTTTTCCCACCTCGTCACGGATCGGACTGAAGTTCTTATATAGATTATTCTTCAGGTTGTAAGTGAAACGGCTCGTGAACTTTAAGCCGGTAACGATATTCGCTAGTTCCAGACTGGTCGTACTCCAGATGTCGCTGGTTCGGTCATAGCGGTTTTCCGCTTCCAGCAAGCGAACCGGATTGACAGCGTCTCCGTGGATATCCGCAAAGTTGGAGCCATATTTGGCGATGTAATCCGGGTCTTCGGTCGTTGTTCCACCGTAAGTACCATCCAGCGGATTGTAAACCGTAGCGCTGGCAGGCATATACATAGCCGCCGCGACAACTCCCGTATAACCACTGTCGGTATCTTTTGAACGGCTTTCGTTGTTTTTCCAAACCACGTCTTCGGTGATGGTCACCCATTTATTCAATTTGAATTTACCGTTGTAACGAAGTGAAAGGTTCTTGTTGAAAGTATTGATCAATACACCTTCATCGTTATCGTAAGCAAATGAAACACGGTTGGAGGCATTCTCGGAACCAACATTCAAGGCTACGTTATGGCGTTGGTAGAAAGCGGTGCGGAAGATCTCGTCCATCCAGTTGGTACGTGTGGTACCTACCCATGGGTTCTTGGTCAAATCCCAACCGGTCGGCAATGTAAGCCCCGCGTTTGCGTAAGACAGTTTTCGCATCTCGAGTTGCTCTTCCGCATTTAACGGCTCGATTACGTTGCTAGCTTTACGAACACCGAAAGTCGCATCATAGCTCAACGAGGTCTTGCCCTCTTTCGCCTTCTTGGTGGTTACCAAGATAACACCGCCGGCTCCGGATTGCGCTCCATAGATAGCGGCAGAGGCAGCATCTTTTAAGACGACAATCGTCTCGATATCATTCATAGAGGCGATGGGTGCGCCGGGAACACCGTCAACAACCCATAATACGTTATCGCCATTCTGTGAGCCCTGTCCACGGATCACGATTGAGGGTGTAGCCGTTGGGTCTCCACCGTTCGCTTGTACGGTAACACCCGCTAACTGCCCTTGCAACATACTTTCGGTAGAGGTAACCGGACGGGCCACCAAGTCTTCCGTGTTGTTCAGCACGCCCACGGAAGCGGAGAGATCTTGTTTGCGTTGCCCCGCTCCATAACCGAGTACGACTACCTCATCCAATTTCTGCGTATCTTCTTCTAGGATGATGTTAAAGGTCGTTTTCCCGTTTATCGGGATACTTTGCGTCATATAACCGATATAACTGATCTCTAAGGTAGCGTTTTCCGGAACTTCCAGTAGGAAATCTCCATCGAGCCCGGTGATTACTCCGTTTGTCGTCCCTTTTACGATCACGTTCGCGCCAATTACAGGAATCCCCGCCTGGTCTTTGACGATACCGGAAATCTGTTTCGTACTTTGTTGGTAGATGCTGGGACTCGGAAGTTCTAAGCCCGATGATTGCCCGAAGACGGGAGAAGCTTGAGCGGTTTGGGTACCTGCCACTATGCCACATAAAGACATCCCTACGCATAGATGCTTGACAGGGATGAAATCATAAAGCCGTTGTTTCATGTTTGCGTATTTTAGTGTTTATCTAAATCTGCCGCAAAAGTAGGCGTAATATGTGCGAGTATAGTGGAAGGTCTTATGAAGTGTTTGTGAATAAAATGTTGCAAAGCTGTTGCAGCCTTACTGCAACGCACGTGCAGTGTTACTGCGACAGGCGTGCAGTAACATTGCAATGCGGGTTGCAGTAATCAGAAATCAAAGTATCGTTTAGCGTTGTTGTAACTGATGTCCTCCACCATCTGTCCAATGAAGGAAAACTCGGAGGCGGGCAATAAGCCTTTCTCTATCTCATTGCCTAGCATATTACAAAGGATCCGGCGGAAATACTCATGACGGGGATATGACAGGAAGCTACGGGAATCTGTCAGCATACCGACGAAACGGCTTAAAAGCCCGAGGCTGGAAAGCGCATTTAATTGATCTTCCATACCTTTGATCTGATCGAGGAACCACCAAGCCGCTCCATATTGCATCTTCCCGGGTACACTGCCGTCGTTGAAATTGTAGGCATTGGCTACCATCAACTCGGTGTCGCGGGGGTTCAGGTTGTAAACGATCGTTTTCGCTAACAGCCCTTCTTGATCTAAACGGCTGAAAAAGCGGTTCATGGATACGGAGATCGGCTGATCGTCGATAGCGTCGAAACCCGTGTCCGGTCCTAATAACTTGAACATCCGTTTGTTATTATTTCGGTTAGCGCCGATATGGAATTGTTGTACCCATCCACTCCGGGCATCCATCGCCGCCAATTCGTATAGCAATGCCGAACGGTATTTGCGAACTTCCTGCTCCGTGAGCGATTTGCCCATACGAGCCTTGAGGAAGATCACCTCAATCTCCTGCTCGGTATAAGGTTCGGCATAGAATGTATCCAACCCGTGGTCCGATAACCGGCACCCTTGGGCGGCGAAGAAATCATGTCGTTTTTGTAAAGCCTCCAATAAATGCTTGTAGGTGAGGATGGTCTTATCGGCAGCCTCCTCGGGCTTGGACAAATAGTCATTAAGCGCCTTGAAATTATCGATAGTGAGTACCTTGTCCGGTCGCCATGCCGGATATACACGAGTGTGGCATCCGTTTGAACGTATTTTTTGATGGTATTCCAAGGAATCTATAGGATCGTCGGTCGTACAAACGATCTCTACGTTCATCCGTTTCATGATGGCTTGCGCACGATACTCGGGGGTACGTAGTTTATCCGTACAAGTTGTGTAGATTTCCTTGGCGGAAGCCGGATTCAAGACTTTATGGATTCCGAATATACGGCTAAGCTCCAGATGCGTCCAATGATAAAGCGGATTTCGCATCGTGTAAGGCATCGTCTCGGCCCATTTAAGGAATTTCTCGTAAGGAGATTTATCTCCGGTGATATATTCCTCGGGAATACCGTTCGCTCTCATCGCCCGCCATTTGTAATGGTCTCCGCCCAGCCATATCTCCGTAAGATCCTCGAATTGGTGATTCTCCGCTATTTGCCGGGGATCCAGATGGCAATGGTAATCAATGATGGGCATCTTCGCCGCATGCTCGTGATATAACTCACGGGCCGTGTCGGTCTGGAGCAAGAAATCTTGATCTAAAAAGCTTTTCATACTTGGCGATACTTTTGAATGATAGATAAGGCGTTGCGGCATAAATCGGTAATGGATTGCCAATCGTTTCCCGCTATCGCTTCTTTGGGGAAGAGTTTGGACCCCATTCCTACGCAGGTCACGCCGGCCTTGAACCAAGCGGATAGATTCTCCTCTGTCGGCTCCACGGCACCGGTCGCCATGATTAGGGTCCATGGCATGGGCGCCTTTATGTTCTTGACAAATGAGGGACCTCCTACATTTCCGGCGGGGAATATCTTGCAAAGGTCGCAACCTGTTTCTTGGGCAAAGCCGATCTCGGATACGGAACCGCAGCCGGGCGTATAAGGGATGAGGCGACGGTTACATATCTTCGCTATCTCCGAGTTAAACAGCGGACCGACTACGAAGTTTGCCCCTAGCTGTATGAATAAGGCGGCTGTGGCCGGGTCTACGATAGAACCTACGCCCAATACTAATTCCGGACATTCCTTGGCGGCGTATTTTACCAGCTCGCCAAATACCTCGTGGGCGAAATCACCCCGGTTAGTAAACTCGAAGGCTCTGACGCCTCCCTCGTAACAGGCTTTTACAACTTGTTTTGCGATCTCTACCTCTTTATTATAATAGACGGGCACCATTCCGGTTTGGATGATAGCCTGTAATGTTTGTATTTTATTGAATCGAGCCATATTGGGAATTAAAAATTGAAAGTTGAGAATTGAAAATTAGCGGGAGACACGGCCGGAGGTGTCGCCGGACATGAGTTTTTCTACTTCCTCTACGGTTACTTGATTGAAGTCTCCGTAGATCGTGTGTTTCAGGCAGGAAGCCGCTACTGCGAAGTCCAAGGCTTTCTGGTCGTCACCGGGGTAGGAGAGCAAACCGTAAATAAGGCCTCCCATAAAAGAATCGCCTCCACCTACACGATCTACGATATGGGTGATGTCATACCGGCGGGATTCGTACAACCGGTTGTCGGCGTATAGCACTCCGCCCCATGTGTTATGATTGGCATTGATGGAGCCTCTTAGCGTGATGATAACTTTCCGGGCACGTGGGAAGCGAGCCATTAATTGGGTACATACCGACTGGAAAGAAGCGGCGTGTACCTCGCCTTCCGTGGCGGCAGCGTCGAAACCTTCGGGCTTGATACCGAAGACTTTCTCGGCATCTTCCTCGTTTCCTAGGATGATATCGCATCCGGCTACTAGTTCCGGCATGACCTCATGGGCTGTCTTACCGTATTTCCAGAGATTTTTCCGGTAGTTGAGGTCGCAGGATACCGTGATGCCCAATCGGTTTGCCGCCTGTATCGCTTCCAAGCATACGTTGGCGGCACCTTCGGATATGGCTGGCGTGATACCTGTCCAGTGAAACCAAGAGGCATCTTTGAATACCTCGTCCCAATCGATCATCCCCGGTTGGATCTCGGCGATGGAAGAATGAGCCCGGTCATATACCACCTTGCTGGCACGAGCGACCGCTCCGGTCTCCAGAAAATAAATGCCTAACCGTTCCCCTCCGTAAATGATCTTGGATGTTCCGATACCCTGTTTGCGTAATTCCATAACGCAGGCACGGGCGATGTCATTTTTGGGTAAACGGGTTACAAACTCAGTCTCTATGCCATAGTTGGCGAGTGAGGCGGCGACATTCGCTTCCCCTCCGCCAAAAGTAGCGTTGAACTGATTGGCTTGGCAAAAGCGTAAATAGTCCGGAGTAGCCAGCCTAAGCATGATCTCTCCGAAAGTTATGACTTTCTTACTCATGGTGGTATAGTATTATGTTTTTCGCAAATGTAAGGGTTTATTTCGAATAATGTATAGCGTGTGTGCGAAAACATAGGCTTTTTTATTCCACCTCCCGGACAAAACGCCTGATTTCGAAAGGAGTCTTAGGGGCGCTAACACTGGTGTAGAAAGGAAGCAGGTATTTGACAAAGCCTTCTTCTACCTCTAAATTGGGAAATCCTAGTTTATAGATACCAAAGCGAGAATCATAATCCTTGATCGAATCTTCTCGAAGTTCTGTATACCGATGGGATAAATAGTCTGGTTCATAGTACCAAGTATTTAATGTGACCTATTGACAAAGATACGATAAGTTTCTTGATTTAGGATATAGAGTCCGGAAAAACAAAAAAGCCGCTAGTCCCAATATGGATGCGGCTTTTTTTGCTCCTCAATGAAACAATCTCACGATTCCCCCCTTGCAAAGACTTGTTAACCTTAGATCTAAAATACTATGAAAAAAACTCGATGCAAATATAAGGGGTTTTATAATATGCGTCAATAGTATTTGTAACATTTTATTGTAAAAATATCGCAAATAGGTTTCAATTTGATATATATCAAGCTTGTTATTCTAGAATTCCGTACTTTTTGGAATATTATTCATAATTTCGAATAATTCGTTAACAGTCTCCGCACGTAGCATGGCGATCCGTGTTTGCTTGAAATCGGTAATACCTTTGAAGAGCGGAGTAGCTGCCAGATGACGACGAATATGTAAGATTCCCCTACGTTCGTCCAATCGTTCCACGCTTTGCTCCACTTGTTTTTTTAGGATATCCAGATACCAAGAGAAAGGCTCTTGCGGCAATAATTCCCCGGTCGTAAGATAGTGTTTTACCTCCCGGAAGATCCAAGGGCGGCCTATGCTAGCCCTACCGATCATTACGGCGTCTACGCCATAGTCCTCGAAACGCTGCTTGCATATCTCGGCGGAAGTCACGTCGCCATTCCCGATGATAGGGATTTGCATGCGAGGGTTATTTTTTACGGCACCGATCAAGGTCCAATCCGCCTCGCCCGTGTACATTTGCGCCCGTGTACGTCCGTGGATGGAGAGGGCGGCGATACCGCAATCCTGTAGTTGCTCGGCCAGATCCACGATAACACGGTTGTCGGCATCCCATCCTAAACGGGTTTTCACGGTGACGGGGATGTTCACGGCTTTCACTACTTCTTTCGTGATTTCCAGCATCAACGGGATATTGCGTAGCATACCGGCCCCGGCTCCCTTGCCTGCTACTTTCTTTACGGGGCAACCAAAGTTTATGTCTAAAATATCCGGACGAGCTTCCTCGCAAATACGTGCGGCCTCTACCATCGAGGCTACGTCCTTACCGTAAATCTGGATAGCGACCGGACGCTCATCATCGGAGACATTTAGTTTTTGCTGTGTTTTGTTCACACTGCGGATCAACGCGTCGCTCGATACGAACTCCGTATATACCATGTCCGCCCCGAAGCTTTTGCACATCAAACGAAACGAGATATCCGTCACGTCCTCCATAGGCGCCAAGAATACCGGACGCTCCCCTAAATCTATTGAACCAATCTTCATACCTTCTGTTTGCTAACTAAATAGAGATTACAAAAGTACTTCTTTTTGGGGAATAATTTTTACATCTCGTAAGATGATCGGTGGATGGAACAGGCGTTTTTAATAATCCGGATCATTTATGATATATTGATAGAGCTCGGATTGCCCCGCTTTATTTAGGATCTTGTGCTTCTCCAACTGGAACTATTCTTTCATGATGGGATGGAGGGTTTGTGCTTATAAGAAATCTTCTCAAATATTATTCGTACCTTTGCTACCGTAATATTAAAATATATAACCTTGAAAGAGAAGGATTTTGAAATAATGGCGCCTGTCGGTTCCTATGAATCGTTGATGGCTGCTATACAAGGAGGGGCCGACTCCATTTATTTCGGTATCGAGGGATTGAATATGCGTTCTCGCTCGTCGAATAATTTCACGACGGAGGATTTGCGTAAGATCGTCGCTATTTGCGGGGAACATGGTATCAAGAGTTATCTCACGGTTAATACGGTTATTTATGGTGAGGATCTTCCGTTGATGAGGGAGATCATAGACGCCGCTAAGGATGCGGGTGTCTCCGCCATTATCGCCGCCGATGTGGCCGCTATGAGTTACGCGAATAGCATCGGGCAAGAGGTG
>ERZ791720.800-NODE-800-length-13828-cov-3.71146_pt1 | contig 13828 bp, 10 predicted proteins | sample MGYA00510048_ERZ791720 | MGnify/ENA primary metagenome ERZ791720 (study PRJEB30046, sample SAMN00715142) | human gut metagenome | study: EMG produced TPA metagenomics assembly of the A metagenome-wide association study of gut microbiota in type 2... | reverse complement strand
TCCAAAAAAAGCGGTGGCATAAATGTAAGCCAGCCTTTTTTATACTTTCTTTCTTTTCCAGACTAAGAAGATCCCGAAAACGATCAATGTAACTAGTAGCCCCAAAAGTTGAGAAAAACCGGAGGAAAGACCAAACCCTTCCGGAGCTACAAAAATATAGGTAGAACATACCGCCGTCATGAATAAGGCGGGAATCAAGGTTATCACATATAATTTCTTTGCTTGTACCAAATATACGGTTAAGGCCCATAGGGTAAATACTGCCAACGTCTGGTTACTCCATGCGAAATAACGCCAGATCATATCGAAGCCATCCTTATCTTTTTGACTATATAATAAGATTCCTATCGCAACGATAAACATGGGAATACAGATCATCAGACGTTTGACCACCGTTTTTTGCTCCATATGCAGGAAGTCTGCGACAATCAGACGAGCCGAGCGGAAAGCCGTATCGCCAGAAGTAATCGGAGCTGCTATCACACCCAGTATCGCTAATACACCTCCGACAGCGCCCAGCCACTCTTTCGTGATACTGTCTACTACGACAGCGGCATTGTTCTCCTCCATTCCGTTATTATGGAAGAAATACGTAGCGGCGGCGGCCCAGATCAAGGCTACGATACCTTCGGTAATCATCGCTCCGTAAAATACGGGACGGGCGTATTTCTCACTTTTCATGCAACGGGCCATCAATGGACTTTGGGTAGCATGAAAGCCAGAGATAGCGCCACAAGCGATACTAACAAACATGATCGGAAAAATAGGCAAGCCTCCCGGATGCGTATTACTAAGTCCATCCGTAATCTCAGGTAACGGCGGCTGGTTAATAAATAACATAACCAAGATACCTACGGCCATAAATAGCAAAGCGATGGCGAATAATGGATAGATCTTTCCGATAATCTTATCAACAGGTAATAGAGTAGCCAGTATATAATAAATGAATACGACGATAATCCAGAACGTAGCATCTAGATATTCCGGAGTCAGTTTAGCCAGCAACCCTGCAGGCCCAGCTACGAAAACAGCACCCACCAAGATCATCAAGATAACCGTAAAGCCCCGCATAAATTGCTTAAAGTTGTTCCCCAGATACCGTCCGATCAATTCAGGAAGACTTTCTCCATCATGCCGCAACGAAAGCATTCCCGATAGGAAATCATGGGTAGCGCCCGCAAATATACTTCCCAATACGATCCAAAGGAAAGAAGCTACCCCAAATTTAGCCCCCATGATAGCGCCGAAAATAGGTCCCAGACCCGCTATATTCAAAAATTGGATCATGAAAATCTTCCAAGTAGGCAAGGGTATATAATCAACACCATCTTGTTTTGTGAAAGCGGGAGTAACCCGGGAGGGATCTACGCCAAACACCCGCTCGACAAATTTACCATACGTAAAATATCCAACGATAAGGGCTATCAGACAACATGTAAAAGTAATCATGGTTTTCTAAAGAATTAAATTGTCAAAGGAAAAGGTATATACGAGAAAACCGTACCAAGGGCATTCTAACGAGTAATTGTCAGAATGCCCTTAGTGCGGTCTTCGTATGAATCAATTAATTAAGTAAACGCTTAACCGTCTCGGAAATCATCCGTCCTTCGGCTCTTCCTGCCAATGCTTTTGAGGCTACACCCATTACCTTACCCATATCTTTCGGGCCAGCGGCACCGACTTGAGCGATAATAGCTTTCAATTCTTTCTCCAATTCCTCGGCAGACATTTGTTGAGGTAAATATTTCTCAATCACTTTTACTTGCTCCAACTCAACATCCGCTAGGTCTTGACGGCCCTGTTGCACATAAATCGTAGCGGAATCTTTCCCTTGTTTCACCAACTTCTGCATGATCTTCAAGGCATCCGCATCCGTCAGCGTATCATTGGCTCCCGGAGCGGTTTTCGCTTCCAAGAAAAATTTCTTTACATTTCTCAATGTCTCCAAGGCGACTTTATCTTTCGCCTTCATCGCGTTTTTAATGTCTTCACTGACTTGTTCAAATAAATCCATATCCTTATTATATTATTAACTATCGGAAACTGATCACTTGTTTACCCCCCCGCTGAGAATCTTGGCGAGGTTGGTTAGCCGGTTGCTTCGCCGTTGTCGGAGCCGATACTTGAATATCCTCTCCCGCTACTTTGGAACGGGCACGGGCCACGATCTTCGGATCCCGGTTATAAGTCGGATTATCCTCTATCAAAGCGATCAAGGCATCATCGTCCAACTCTTCCTGAGTCAAAACTACCGCTTTCGCACGAGAGGTAAAACGACCCGCCTTTTGTGCGGAAGCACCATAATATTTACCAATCAAATCACGCTCCTTACGCTCTTTCTCGATTCGCTCTTCTTCTAAGCGCAATTCTTCTTCCGTCATCTGAGCGGCTTCATTCCTGCGTTTATCAGCGATCAATGGAATATCATCCATCGTAAATCCAGTAGCGAGGATCGTCATTTTCACTTTATTACCTAATGTATTATCCACGGCAGTACCCCAGATAACCTCTATATCACGGTTGAACTCGGACATAAAGTTATGCACGTCGTTCATCTCCTCCATGCGCAACTCGGCTTCCTCGCTGAAATATACGTTGAACAGGATTTTCTTGGCGTTCTTTACGTCGTTGTTGCTTAATAGCGGAGAATTCAGAGCGTCTTCCACCGCTTGGCGAACACGTCCTTCTCCTTCACCAAAACCATTACTCATCAAAGCGACACCACCATCTTTCATCGTGGTGTTAACATCGGCGAAGTCGAGGTTGATAATACCCGGAAGCGTAATGATCTCCGCGATACTCTTGGCGGCGATCGTCAAGGTATCATCGGCCTTGCCGAAAGCGTTCATCACGGAAAGGTCCGAATAAATCTCACGCAAACGCTCGTTATTGATTACCAATAAGGCATCCACGTTCTTCGCGATCTCCTCCACACCATTCAAGGCCTGTATAATCTTACGCTCACCCTCGAACAAGAAAGGAATGGTTACGATACCTACCGTCAATATTCCCATATCCTTCGCGATACGAGCGATAACCGGAGCGGCACCCGTACCGGTACCACCACCCATACCGGCGGTAATAAATACCATCTTCGTACCGTCGTTCAACATACCTCGAAGATCGTCCAGACTCTCCTCGGCCGCCATCATCGCACGTTCCGGCTTATTTCCTGCGCCCAATCCCTGCGTGATCTCACGTCCCAGCAATAACTTGATAGGAACATCCGAACGGTTCAAGGCTTGATTATCCGTATTACATAACACGAATGTAACATCGTGTATGCCCTCCTTATACATATGAGTAACAGCGTTTCCGCCACCGCCTCCAACACCAATCACCTTAATGATTTTGGGAGTATCCGTAGGATAATTAAAATTTAATATTGTATCGTCCATTGTCTTCCGGTTTTATTACATTCGTAGATCACGTTATTTACTCTCGTTATCATCGTCATCGAAGAGGGTTTTACCAAAGGTATCGATTCCTTTTGTCAACCGCCCGAACAAGCCGGGACCTTTTTTCTTCTCTTTCTTCGGCTTCTCCTTGACGGGTTCCGGTTCCGGAGTCGGTTCCACTGTCGGTTCAGGCTCAACCACCGGCTCAATCTTAGGCTCCGGTTTAGGAGGAATATATAACGCGCAATTCTTAGTTCCTTTCGCCAAGAGGCCGACGGCTACCGCATATTCGGGATTGCTGGCGACCACTAAATCACCACTAGCGACAACCCCCTTGCGAACCGCTGAATAGCGAACCTCCATCTTCAAGCGTTCGCTCATAACAGCCGGTAAATTCTTCAAAGCGGCGCCTCCACCCGTAATCACGATGCCGGCACCGAGAACGCTCATCAAGCCTGTAGCCTCCAGACGAGCATATACATTCTCTAAGATCTCATCCATACGGGCCTCGATCACGCCGTTCAACTCGGCCAGCTTAATCTCACGCAAGCCCATTCCATCCGCTAAACTCACTTGGATGGTCATATCATTATCCCGGTCCGCTTTCGCGCTACCATAAGTGATCTTCAAGCGTTCCGCCTCAGACTCTACGACCCTGAGATTGGTTATATCTTTTGTTATCAAATTACCTCCAAAGGGAACAACGGAAAGGCTGGCCAACTTACCACCCTTATAGACAGATATCGTCGTCACGCCGGCACCGAAACCGATCAAGGCGCAACCCAAGTCCTTCTCATTGTCGCTCAAGACAACATCTCCCAACGCGAGGGGTGACACCAGAATACCGGCGATCTCGATTTTCGCTTGTTCCGAGATGCTATTGACAATATTTAATTTCAAGGAAGGACGTCCAACAATCAACTTATAACGAGCCTCGATACGGCTACAAGGCACGCCCACCGGGTTGGACTCTGGCTTATCATCTAAAAAATAGGAAGGAGAAACCACGTCAAGAACGGTCAACATATCCGGACGATAATCCTTACACTCTTGATAAAGAGAGTCTATGATCTCCTCCGTAACCACTCCTTCCATTCCCAACACCTTGCAAACCGTATGCTCGATAGAACGGAGTGACTGGCCACCCAGTCCCACATATACCTGCCCGATCTTGGTCCCCCCCAGTTTATTCTCCAACTTGAGGATCAAGCGTTTTATCTTACTCGCCGTCTCCTTCACGTTATATACACATCCTCTTCGTATGCAGGTGCCGGAGTTCTCAACTTCGTAGGCGATGATTGAAAGAGCGCCCGTCGCATTCTTAGTCCCCACCATTCCTACCATATGGGAGGTACCTAGGTCAATAGCTGCTATAAAGTCTGTGTATGCCATATCATCTATTTTTTAGTACAAACAATCTGATTCTTATATTTTAAATTAATCATACTGTACTTTTCCCAACCCACTTTAGGGATCGCTTGTTCATAGAAAAGCTTTAAATTCGCAAGCTTTTCTTCGAATTCATCCAAAGTACCCAACATGATCCGGTGGTTACCCACTCTTGGAATAAGTTCTATATCATTATCCGGATAGACATAGATTTGTTCAATCTGGTCATTCCAGAACTCATTCTCTTGCAAAAATAATGCAAATTTGTATAAGTCGGTCACCGCAAGCTCTTTTTCCACATATCCACTCACAATTGGCACATGCGCGGCATACCGACGACTGATCGGCATGGTGGTTCCCAGATTATCCACGTAATAACTACCTCTTACGCCCATAATCCGGAGGATAGGCATCTTTTGCATGACCTCTAGTTTGATAATCCCCGAAGGAGTCTTATACGCCTCCACTTGGGCGATCATCTCATTTTTAAGCAATTCCGTCTCTATCCGATCCGTATTCACGTCGGCCATTGACCGCTTGATCGGATCTAGCCCAGCTTTCTTCAGTATAGACACAAGGTCACTCTCGCTCACGAAGTGTTTATCCAGACTGTCTTTCACCACGACTTGCAGATCTTGGCAAATAGAGTCCTGACGTATTTCCCGAAAGAAAAACGACACAAACACGATGTAACAGAACAACAACGTGGCTACTACTATGGAAATTATTCGGATCACGGTTTCCTTATTTGTTTACATAAAATCTCTTTTACAGGCTCCACCAAACGGTCGATATTACCGGCGCCTATCATTAATACTACCTCATATTTCCCGGCGGCAACCACGTCCAAAAGCTCTTCCTTCTTACACAGCGTCTTGGAAGGGATCGTCACCTTATCAAAAATGATCCGAGAGCTCACCCCCGGAATCGGTTCCTCACGAGCCGGATAGATATCCAGCAAGATCAACTCATCCAATAAAGAGAGACTCGCGGCGAAATCACCAGCGAAATCCCGGGTACGGGTATATAGATGCGGCTGGAAAATACCTGTCACCTTACGACCCGCATATAATTCCTTCACCGACAAGATACTCTGTCGCAATTCGGCCGGATGATGGGCATAATCATCGATCAATACCACTTGATCAGTCTTCAAATGGAAATCGAAACGGCTTCGAGGTCCGGCAAATGTAGCCATACCCTTTTTCAAATCCTCCGGTTTCACTCCGTTCAACCAAGCGATCGCCATAGCCGCTACCCCGTTCTCTATATTAACCTTTACGGGAACACCTAATTCCACATCAGGAATACGGATTTCCGGACCAACGAAGTCAAAGGTAATATTTCCGTCGCAAATACGAATATTTTCAGCGTAAAAGTCCGCTATTTCCGTAACGGAATAGGTATATTTCTTGACACCCTCCTGTAAACGGGGCGTTACGTTGATTCCTTTCTTGATCAGTAGACAACCATCGGGACGAATTAAGGAGGTAAATTTCTCGAAACTCTCCCGGTAAGCCTCCGCCGTACCGTAAATATCCAGATGATCTGGATCTGCGGAAGTAATCACTGCCATATAAGGAGTAAGCCAATGAAAAGAACGATCGAACTCATCCGCCTCGATCACGGTAAAGTCGCTCGTATCAGACAACATCAAATTACTCTCGTAGTTCTTTAGGATTCCTCCGAGGAAAGCATTGCAATCCACCGGCGATTGTTTCAGCAAATGAGCCAGCATAGAAGAGGTCGTTGTCTTGCCGTGCGTTCCCGCCACGCATAAACCCCGGCTGCTTTTCGTAATCTCTCCCAAGACACGTGCCCGCTTCATCACCTCAAAACCGTGCGCCCGGAAATAGGTCAATTCCGTATGCGACTCCGGGACCGCCGGCGTATAAACCACCAGCGTATCATCGGGCGACTTGAACGCCTCCCCGATCAAAGCTACATTATCCTCATAGTGAATATCGGCTCCCTCCTTTTTCAACTCCTCGGTTAAATCGGAAGGGGTCTTATCGTATCCGCCCACTCGTTTTCCCTTAGCGAGGAAATAACGGATCAAGGCACTCATCCCAATGCCCCCGGCACCTACGAAATACACCGCTGTCACTTTATTTATATCCATATTCCTTATTTCTTATCTATAATCTTAACAATCTCATCCACGATACGGTCTGCGCTATGGCGTTGCGCCAAGGTCTCGATATTACGGCTCAACGTACGCAAACGTTCATCGTCATGAACTATCTTCAAGGCAGTAGGCACCAAATCCTTTTCCGCGTCTTTATCGGCGATCATAACGGCGGCATCCTTATGGACCAAGGCCAAGGCATTCTTGGTCTGATGATCTTCCGCCACATTCGGCGAAGGCACCAAGACCACCGGTTTTCCTAATAAGCAAAGCTCCGAGATAGAACTAGCCCCCGCACGGGATATCACCAAATCGGCCGCTGAATAAGCATAATCCATACGGGTAATAAAGTCTGAGCACCAAACCGGCATTCCCCGGTACGCCTTCAAATGCTTGGAAGCGTCGCTGTAATAATACCTACCGGTTTGCCAAATAACCTGTACATCCGAGGCGAAGAACTTATCCAGATCCCCTTGAATACTCCGGTTAATCGTCCGTGCGCCAAGGCTACCACCTACCACAAGGATCGTTTTTTTCTCCGGAGAAAGCCCGAAGAACGCCAACGCCTCCTCTTTCTTGCTCAGCGCCTCTTCCAAATCCTGTCGCACCGGATTTCCCGTAATCACGATCTTATCCGCCGGAAAGAACTTCTCCATGCCCTCGTAAGCGACACAAATCTTGCTCGCTTTCTTCGCCAACAACTTATTGGTCACACCGGCATACGAGTTTTGCTCCTGTATCAACGCAGGAACACCTTGCGAAGCCGCCATCCATAAAGTCGGTCCACTGGCATAACCGCCCACGCCGACCGCTATATCTGGCTTGAACTCACGGATCGTCTTCCTCGCCAAGCGCAAGCTTTTCGCTAAACGAGCCATGACCTTCACGTTGTTCATCAAGTGGGCACGATCAAACCCACTCACTGGTAAACCTACGATTTTATAACCAGCTGCCGGAACCTTATCCATTTCCATGCGGTCTTCCGCCCCCACAAATAAGATTTCCGCATCCGGAAAACGTTTCTTGAAAGTATTAGCGATAGATATGGCCGGGAAGATATGGCCTCCCGTACCACCACCACTTATTATGATCCGGTACTTTCTCATACTTTTGACTCTACAGTTATCGTTTCGACAGCCGATAGCGGATTATCTTCTTTCTCTCCCTCGACCGCCTGATTTATTGTCTCTCCGGATGGCTCGTCGGAAGGATTCTCTGGATTCTCCGTATCCTCCTCTTCCTCATCCTCATTTCCGATATTGGCTCCAAAACGACTTACGCTCAATATGATCCCGAAATAGATACAAGATATAAGCGTAGACGTACCACCCCGGCTCACCAACGGCATCGGTTGCCCGGTAACGGGCACTAAATTCACGGCTACCGCCATATTCGCCAAGGCTTGGACTACCACCAGCAACCCACATCCCAACACTAGGAATTTCGGGAATGATTTATCACATTTCCGGGCGATCATCCCGACCCGCACTAGCAGCATTATATAAAGCAACAGTACAAAGATCCCCCCAACGATACCCAGTTCCTCTATGATAATCGCATAGATAAAATCAGAATACGCCTGTGGCAGGAAGTCACGCTGTTGGCCATGTCCGGGCATCTGTCCTAATACGCCTCCCCTGGCAATAGCTATCTTCGCATGGGTTACCTGATAATTATCATCGGTTATCTTATACGTACCACTCTCATCCAAATTATCCTTATGCCCGTCGAAGAAACGCTCCAAACGCCCCTGCCAAGTAACGAATCGATCCGGCAAATACTGAGTAATAGCGGCTGGCGTAAACTTAAGCAACACCAAGAACAATACCAACGCCAACATCAAGATGCCCGCCAGCTTCGCCAACTTACCAAATGGCAACTGACCGATAAACATCATCAGGAAACAAACCCCGAATAGCATAAACGCCGTAGAGAAGTTCTCCGGCAGAATCAAGACACAGGTCAGTCCTACCCCAATCAGTATATACTTAAAAATCTGGTTCTCCGTTAATTTCCCCCGCTTACTGAGCAAGAAAGCGACAAACACGACACAAGCCAGCTTCCCGAACTCCGAAGGCTGGAACTGTATCCCCATGATTTCCAACCATCGATGCGCATCATTAGCGTCCACGCCGATAAAGGGCGTCACGATCAACATCAACATCGAGACCGGCAATAATATAATAAACGCAGAGAAGAAACGACACGGTATATTATGTAACAGCAATACCATGACGAAACCTCCCAATAAAAAGGTGGCGTGCCGTACGATAGGCGCCCAGTGATTCGCGTTCTTATAAGCGATCGTACTGGTCGCGCTGAACACCTCCACCACCGATATAAGACACAGGAACATGAAGATGATCCATATCACCCGGTCGCCCTTAAACAGTTTACTCGCCAGATCCATTTTATCCTTTATTACAAATTACGTACGCAAGCCTTGAACTGATCGCCCCGATCCTCATAGCTCTTGAACAGGTCGAAGCTGGCGCAACAAGGAGAGAGCAATACCGTATCTCCCTTATGAGCCATCTTATAAGCTTTCGCCACAGCCTCCTCCATCGAGCGGGCGTCTTCAATATTCGCCACTTTCCCGTCGAAGAACGCATGCAGTTTCGTATTATCCACACCCATGAAAATCAATGAATGTACCTTCTTATTCACTAATTCCTCGATCTCCGAGTAATCATTCCCTTTATCCGTGCCCCCTAAGATCAAAACGACCGGAGTCGTCATGCTCTGCAAGGCATACCAACAAGAGTTTACGTTCGTAGCTTTCGAGTCATTGATATAATCAACACCACGCACGCGAAGCACCTTTTCCAAACGGTGCTCAACACCCGTGAAATCACTGAGTGAGGCACGTATTTTCTCATCATGAATGTCCACGATCTTGGACGCTATCCCCGAAGCCAAAGAGTTATACAGGTTATGCGTACCAGTCAATGCCAATAGGTCTTGTTCCATCGTAAATGTTCCGTTTGCCGTTTCAATAACTACTTGATTATTTTCCGTATATCCCTTCACGCCGTTCTCATGTGTCTCGGCGAATGGGTAAAGAGTAGCCTCAGGATGCCGTTTGGCGATCTCACGGGCTATGATCGGGTCATCGTTCCAGAAAATGAAGGCGTCGTCCTTCGTCTGATTTTGCAAGATGCGGAACTTAGCGTCTACATAATTCTGCATCTCATAGTTATAACGGTCCAGATGATCCGGTGTTATATTCAATATAATAGCGATATCCGCTCTAAAGTCGTACATATTATCCAGTTGGAAACTGCTCAACTCGATCACGTAGACCGCATGTGGATCTTCCGCAACCTGAAGCGCCAAGCTGTTTCCGACATTTCCGGCCAAGCCCACGTCCACGCCCGCTTCTTTCAGTATATGATACGTAAGCATCGTCGTTGTCGTCTTGCCGTTGCTACCCGTGATGCAAATCATCTTCGAGTCCGTATACCTTCCGGCAAACTCGATCTCGGAGATGATCGGCGTACCTTGCTTCTTCAATAACTGTATGATAGGAGCCTTGTCGGGAATACCCGGGCTCTTGACAATTTCGTCGGCATTCAAGATGTCGGCTTCGGTATGCTGTCCCTCTTCCCAACGAATCCCGTGGTTGTCCAGCATCTCCTTATACTTAGGTTTGATAGACGATTTATCGGACACGAACACGTCGAATCCTTTCGCCTTCGCCAAGACAGCGGCTCCCGCGCCACTCTCCCCGGCCCCTAATATAACCATTCTCTTACTCATCTTTTATCTCATCTTTAACGTAACTATCGTCATAACAGCCAAAATAATACCGATCAACCAGAAACGGACCACGATCTTCGATTCAGGCACGACATTGAACGGCTTTTGGATCAACGCCTGTATACCCGCATTTCCCGGTTTCTGGAAATGATGGTGTAAAGGAGCCATCTTGAAGATACGGCGACCTTCCCCATACTTCTTCTTCGTATATTTAAAGTAGGCCACTTGCAACATGACCGATATATTCTCCACCAAGAAAATACCGCAAAGGATCGGAATCAACAACTCCTTACGGATGATGATCGCGAAAACAGCGATAATACCTCCCAAGGTCAAGCTACCCGTGTCTCCCATAAATACTTGGGCCGGATATGAGTTGTACCATAGGAAACCGACCGTGGCACCGATAAAGGCAGCGGCATAAACCACCAACTCCTCTGCGCCGGGTATAAACATGATATTCAAGAACGAGGCGAACTCAAAGTGGGATGACATATAAGCCAAAATACCGAGCGCCACCCCGATGATCGCCGATGTCCCGGCAGCCAAGCCGTCCAATCCATCCGTCATATTGGCTCCGTTCGACACGGCAGTCACCACAAAGATCACCATCAGCACGAACACCAGCCACGCGGCCTCCTCCTTATAATCGCCCGCCCAGTTCACCAAGTTGGCGTAATCGAAATTATTGTTTTTCAAGAACGGGATGGTCGTCTTTGTCGACTTGGTCTCCACCGTATGATAACGCACCTCCTCGATCACGTTATCATGGCGCACCTCCATATTCTCCTTGATCACCACATCCGGGCTCATGAACAATACCAAACCAACGATCAGGCCCAGTCCTACCTGCCCGACGATCTTGAAACGTCCGTGCATGCCCTCCTTATTCTTCTTGAACACCTTGATATAATCATCCGCGAATCCCAAGGCTCCCAGCCAAACCGTAGTCACCAACATCAATATCACATAGATATTATTCAGCTTGGCACACAGTAAAGTCGGGATCAATATAGCGATAATAATGATAATACCTCCCATCGTCGGCGTTCCCTTCTTGCTCATCTGGCCCTCCAGCCCAAGATTTCTCACCGTCTCGCCGATCTGCAACATTTGCAACTTATCGATGATACGCCGGCCGATCGCCGTAGAGATAAACAAGGACAAGATCAAGGCCAACCCCGAGCGGAAAGATACGTACTTAAACATACCCGCTCCCGGGAAATCCAACTGATCCAAATAATTAAAAAGATAATAAAGCATGTCGTCTTAAATATTATGATTGTTGTGTCGAAAAAATCTCGCGTAACTTCTCACGGTCGTCAAAGTGATGTTTCACCCCCTTGATCTCCTGATAGTCTTCGTGGCCTTTTCCGGCAACAAGGATCACATCCCCTTTCTTCGCCAACATCGTAGCGGTCTTGATCGCTTGCGTACGGTCCGTGATACATAAGGTACGTTCCATATCCATTTTCGTCAATCCGGCTACCATATCGTTAATAATATCATCCGGTTCCTCAAAGCGCGGGTTATCGGAAGTCAGAATTACCTGATCGCTCAGCTTGGCAGCCTCTTTCGCCATCAGCGGGCGTTTCCCCTTGTCCCGGTTTCCCCCGGCACCTACCACGGTAATGATACGTCCTTTCCCATCCAATACCTCATGAATGCCATTCAGCACATTCGTCAAGGCATCCGGCGTGTGAGCGTAATCCACGATCGCCGTATAACCGAGCGGAGACTGGATCGTCTCGAAGCGACCGGATACGGAGCGAAGCGTGCTCAGCACGATCAACACCTCCTCGGGATCTTTCCCCAAAGAAACTGCGGCTCCGTACACGGCTAGTAAGTTATAAGCGTTGAAACGTCCCACGAAATGCACCATAACCTCCCGACCGTTAATGATCAAGTCTGTACCCTCGAAATGAGATTCCAATATCTTTCCCTTGAAATCGGCCAAGGTACGCAAGGAATAGGTCAGCTTCTTCGCCTTCGTATTTTGCAACATCACCAAGCCGGATTTATCATCGGCATTCGTCAAGGCAAAAGTCCCGGCAGGCAGGTCATCGAAGAATTTCTTCTTCGCTTTCAAGTAATTCTCCACGGTCTTATGGTAATCCAAATGATCGCGGGTCAGGTTCGTGAAAATCCCCCCGTCGAAAGACAAGCCGCTGATGCGCCGCTGATCGATCGAATGAGAGCTAACCTCCATAAAAGCATACTCACATCCGGCCTCTACCATCCGGGCCATCAAGGAATGAAGCGTAAGCGGGTCCGGTGTCGTATGATCCGTCGGTACCGGATCGCCATCTATATAATTACATACCGTGGAAAGCAATCCCACCTTATGCCCCATCTTCCGGAACATCTCATATAATAAGGTAGCGATCGTAGTCTTCCCGTTCGTACCCGTCACGCCTACCAACACCAATTTCCCGGAAGGATCACCATACCAGCGGGAAACCAAAAGACCCAGCGCCTCCGCCGAATCCTTCACCACGATAAACGAGCATCTCCCCTCCAAATAGGACGGAGCCTCCTCGCATACGATAGCGACAGCCCCCTTCTCTATGGCGCTGTCCATATAGGCATGGCCATCCACGGCCGTACCTCTCACAGCGACAAACAAAGACCCTTTCGTCACCCGACGAGAGTCTGATTGAATATTCGTGATATCCACATTATCCGCCCCCATCAACATAGGAGCTTCCAACGCACCGATTAAATCCCTTAGTTCCATACCTATTTCAATGTTAATAATACGGTCTGCCCCTTAGACACTCGCTGTCCGGGTTGAATACTCTGCGAAACGACCCGTCCGACACCCGACAAAGAGACACGCAGACCGGCTTGCTCCAACAAGAAAACCGCATCTTTAGCACCCATGCCGACTACCCGGGGTACCAGGCCCTCACGAATCGTCAGATCGCTTAATTTCACCTTATTCTCTACTTGCTCGGCGGAGGCTACGACCCACTTTGTCTCCAAACTGTCCGTATCCGCCTTAATATCCAATTCATCTAATACGTCCTCTACCGCCCTCAGATCGCCGCCTTTCACACGAGGTACCATCACGGCCATCGAATCCCGTTCCATATCCCGGACATCGAACGACATATGGCTGGCGTATATCTTCTCGGCGATCGCACGCACCACG
>ERZ791720.797-NODE-797-length-13874-cov-11.1441_pt1 | contig 13874 bp, 10 predicted proteins | sample MGYA00510048_ERZ791720 | MGnify/ENA primary metagenome ERZ791720 (study PRJEB30046, sample SAMN00715142) | human gut metagenome | study: EMG produced TPA metagenomics assembly of the A metagenome-wide association study of gut microbiota in type 2... | reverse complement strand
TGTTTTATTTAATAATATAAAATCAAAAGTAATCTATTTGGTTCTTTTAACCAAGTAGTAGGGGGTAAATTTCGCAAATACCACCTAAAAACTATCAGAAAGCACCTAAAATCTGTCATTTGATAGAATTAACCCCCAAGAAATGACAAATTTCCCCCTGCTGGATACACAAAATACCTTTAAACTTGCAAATGTCGAGAAAAAACGAATATTAACCATAAAACCATTAAAGTATGAAAAGTTTAAGTTTCAGAAAAGATTTAATTGGAGTACAGGAAGAGTTGCTTCGTTTTGCTTATAAATTAACGGCCAACCGTGAAGAAGCAAATGATTTATTGCAGGAAACATCTTTAAAAGCATTAGACAATGAAGAGAAATATGTTCCGGACACAAATTTCAAAGGATGGATGTACACAATCATGCGTAACATCTTTATTAATAACTACCGTAAAATAGTACGCGATCAGACCTTTGTTGATACCACCGATAATTATTATCACTTAAATCTGCCACAAGATTCAGGATTTGAAAGTACCGAAGGTGCTTACGACTTGAAAGAGATGCATCGCATCGTCAACGCACTCCCCCGGGAGTATAAGATTCCTTTCTCCATGCACGTATCAGGTTTCAAATACCGTGAGATTGCAGAGAAATTAGGATTGCCATTAGGTACAGTGAAGAGCCGCATATTCTTCACACGTCAACGTTTACAACAAGAGTTGAAAGATTTTGTATAAATGAGGATAACGCATACAAACAAGCTTATAAGCAAAAGGAGCAAGGGGATAGATCCTCGTTGCTCCTTTCTTTTTATTTATGATTCAATTATCACTTGCCTTTCTTGTTTTTGCTTTTTTTCTTTTCTACGGCTTTTTCTTCAGATGGAAATTTAGGAACCAGATTCATCAGCCGTAATATCTGATTTTGTCGTTTTAATATGTATGACGAAGGTTTCGCCGAGTTAAACCGTATCGGATTGGGCAGAGTAGCGGCGATAAGTGCGCATTGTCCCCGGGTCAACTGGGCAGCTGTTGTTCCGAATTTGACCTTTGCGGTAGCTTGCGCGCCGTAGATGCCATTTCCCATTTCTATAGAGTTGAGATAGACTTCCATGATTCGTTCTTTCGACCAGAACAGTTCGATGAGAAACGTAAAGTAGACTTCGAGTCCCTTGCGCACCCACGAAGATTGCGGCCATAAGAACACATTCTTGGCTGTCTGCTGACTAATGGTACTTGCTCCGCGTTTCCGTTTGCGTGTTTCGTTCTCTTTCATCGCTTTCTTGATTTCTACAAGATCGAATCCGTTGTGTTCGGCAAAACGGTTGTCTTCGGAGGCTATGACCGCCATCGGCAGGTTGGGAGATATCTTATCAAAAGAAACCCACGTGTGCTTCCACGTGGGTTTATCTCCTGAAAAAATCTGCTGAACACTTCGGATAACCATCAACGGAGTGACATAAACCGGCATAAACCGATACACAATCACTGCCAACAGAGTGGATGCAAAGAAGAAAATCAGCAGGTTGCGCGTATAGCGCAGAATTTTTTTAATTAGCAGCTGCTTGTGCATCTTTAATCATTTGTTCACTTGCGTACATGTATACTTCTACACGACGGTTTTGTTCGCGACCGGCAGCAGTATCATTGCTTGCAACGGGATCGCTTTCACCCATTCCCTGTACACTTTTGATCTGATTGGTGGAAACACCACAACTCAACAAATAACTAGACACGCTCTGTGCACGTTCTTGTGACAAGTTCAGATTTTTCTGCTGGCTTTGTGCGGCAGTGCTGTTTTTCCAGCCCTGGTTGTCAGTGTATCCGTAGATAGACACGTCCATATCCCGGTTCTGATTGAGCACATTGTTGGCAAACTTGCTTAAAGCAGATTTAGCAGCAGCACTTAGATTTGCATTACCGGTAGTGAAAAGAATACCCGAGTCGAATGTTACTTTCACGGCTTGCAATCCGTTGTTGTCTGTTATCTGTTCTACTTGTGCGCCTTCAATTTGTTTTGCTTCTGCTGCTGCTTTGTCCATCTTCTTACCGATAAGAGCACCCGTACCTGCACCTACTGCCGTACCGATAGCAGCACCAATAGCGGCACCTTTACCTTTACCGATAACACCTCCCAGGATTGCACCCAGTGCAGCACCCGAACCACCACCGATAGCAGCACCTTTACCAGTGTTGTTCATACTTCCACAGCTACCAAATATCATGGCAATACTCATGAAGAGAACCATAAATTTCATCTTGTTCATAATGTTGATGTTTTTTTAAATTGGTTTATAAATAATGTTTTTATACGAATCGCTTCGTATTATAAATAACAATGCAAAGATACATATTATTTGGCAAGCATGTACTTTTTAAGTTAAAATAACTCGGATGAATCCCTTTGTTTGTTAATAAAGGAAAACGAACATTATCCTTTTATCGTTGAAGGAATACTTAAGCACTTCTTTTTGATAATAATGAACCAACTCAAAAGAATTAAACCTTTGGCAACGGTGGTGACGCAGACTGCCCACCAGATTCCTTCCACTCCCATACCCATCCGTACAAACAGGATAGCAAGCGGAATACGCATATAGTTGCAACTGATGCTGGTAATGGCAGGGGGTATTGTGCGGCCGATGCCGTAGAAAACTCCCTGCATGGTGATTTCGAGCATCATAAAGAGCTGGGAATATCCGTCGATACGAAGGAATACACCTCCGGCTTCATAAGCAGCCTGTTCGGGCACGAATATGGCGAAAACTTCGTTTCCGAAGAAAACGAATAACAAAGTACAGAGTGTACCGAAGATTCCCGTCATCCATAGGGTAGTGTACCAGGATTTAAGTACCCGTTCGATTCGTCCGGCAGCATAGTTTTGGGCGATGAAGGCACTTAGTGCGGTGGAGAATCCCTGTGAGGTGTTCCAAGTAATTGCTTCGATTTGTCCCCCGGTGGTGAACGTCATTAAGCCGATGTGCCCTCCCTGTTCGGAAGCGGTGCGGCAGAGGAACATGTTGACGAAGGCAAACAATGTATTTAAAGTCGCTACGGGTAATCCAAGTTTAAGGATTCTCCGCGTGTACTTTTTCTTTAGCCGGGTGAAGAAAGGGAAACCGCCCAGCAGCGCATCCCTGCAACGCAACTGATAGACGAAAATCAGGAAAACACTTGCTTCTGCAATCCAGGTGGCGTACGCCGCACCGTTTGTTCCCAGTCCGAAACCGAATATAAAGAGTGGGTCCAGAACGATATTCAATATCAACCCTGTGCCACTGATAAAGAACGGGACTTTGCTGCGTCCTGCTGCATTATAAATTCCGGTGAAGGCAGCGGAAAGGAAAACGAAAGGTAATCCGGTAGAAACAATCCGCAGATATTGAATGGCATTGACTGTGATATGTTCCTCAAGTTCATAAATACGTATGATAGGTTCTGCAAATATAAAAAGGAGTCCGCCCCAGCAAATGGAAATAATCAAAGCAATCGTAATATTATGAGACGCGAAGCTGCGGGCATCTTCCTGGCTTTGCGCACCGATGGATTGTCCGACACTCACTTCAGATCCTACCTTATTTAATAAGGAGATAGAACCGGACATCCACGTCAGGATTCCGACAGAACCGATAGCGGCTACGGCTTCACTTCCCAACCGTCCTACCCATGCCATGTCTGTGAGACTATATGCCATTTGAATAAACGACGTTGCCATGATCGGCATTGCCAGATTAAACAGTTGACGATTGATAGGACCTTGTGTCAGATTCTTTATTCCTTGCATATAATTTTTCTAATCGAAATGGGGTGCAAAGATACGTAAAATTACTATCTTCGCACATCTAATTATTCATTAATCAAAGTACATAGATACTATGAAACAGAAATTTTCTACTATTTTTCTCCTGTTGCTTCTCTTGCTAGCAGGTTCACGGGTGGTAGCACAGAATGCTCCGAAGCCTTTTGATATCGAACAACCTTCACTTCGCGTATTCCTTCCTGCGCCGGAATTGGCAACGGGGCGTGCTGTGGTTGCTTGTCCGGGTGGCGGATATTCGCATTTGGCTTTCGAACATGAAGGTTGCGACTGGGCACCCTATTTCAATAAACAAGGTATTGCATTGATTGTGCTGAAATACCGTATGCCGAAGGGGGATCGTACATTGCCCATTTCAGATGCTGAAGCGGCAATGAAAGTTGTGCGTGACAGTGCTGATGTTTGGAATCTGAACCCGAATGATATAGGCATCATGGGCTCTTCTGCGGGTGGACATCTGGCATCCACTATTGCTACTCATTCCAACCCCGAGCTTCGTCCGAACTTTCAGATTCTTTTCTATCCTGTGATTACGATGGATAAATCATATACCCACATGGGGTCTCACGACAATCTTTTGGGAAAAAATGCTTCTGCTGAATTGGAAACGGAATATTCCAATGAAAAGCAAGTAACGAAAGATACGCCACGTGCTTTCATTGTATATAGCGACGACGATAAGACCGTTCCGCCCGCTAACGGGGTTAATTATTATTTGGCTCTGAACAAGAATAATGTGCCTTCGGTACTTCATATTTATCCTTCCGGTGGACATGGATGGGGAATTCGTGAGGGTTTCCTTTATAAGAATGAGATGCTGGATGAACTGACGTCTTGGCTCCGTAGCTTCAAAGTGCCCCACAAAGATGCTATTCGTGTAGCTTGTATCGGCAATAGTATTACGTATGGCGCGCGCATCAAGAATCGCAATCGTGATAGTTATCCTGCTGTGTTGAGTCGTATGCTGGGAGAAGCTTATTGGGTAAAGAATTTCGGAGTAAGTGCCCGTACTTTGCTGAACAAGGGAGATCATCCTTATATGAATGAAAAGGCTTATCAGGATGCGTTAGCTTTCAATCCCGATATCGTTGTCATCAAACTGGGTACGAATGACAGTAAATCGTTCAACTGGAAGTATAAAGCCGACTTCACGAAAGATCTTCAAACAATGGTTGATGCTTTCAAAGCATTGCCTTCCCAACCGAAAATTTATCTTTGTTATCCTTCCAAAGCCTATCAGACCGGAGATAATATCAATGACGATATAATCTCTAAAGAAATTATTCCGATGATAAAGAAAGTTGCTAAGAAAAACAACCTGTCCGTCATCGATCTTCATACGGCAATGGACGGAATGCCCGAACTATTCCCGGATAAGATTCATCCGAATGAAGCAGGTGCCAAAGTGATGGCAAAAGCTGTTTATCAGTCCCTGAAAAAGTAAAATAGAAACACAATAAATGCAGAATATCCGGTTGGAACAATCTCTTTATGAGAAAGTTTCAACCGGAATTTTTTTAGTTTAACGACGAATAAACTTCTTATAATATGCTAAAAATATAACTTTCTGAAAGTCTGGTTTATGGGTAATCCGTATTTTTGCGCCCGAAAAATAATAAAATGATAAATAGCGTTATGAATAGACTACAAGATTTTACCTTTTTCTCGCAGTTGATGGCTAACGCTAATATGGGATGGTGGAAAGCCAATTTATCAACTGCGAATTATGAATGTTCTGACTTTATAGTAGAGTTATTAGGTCTGGATCAGACCGGAATTATTAGTTTTGAAGATTTCAATAAACGTATTCAGAATGAGGAACAACTTTCTACAACTGTTCATTCCTATGGTGTGTATCAACGGCCGGAGGTGGTGTATTTGCTTGATACGGTGAAAGGACCTGTTTGGGTACGTAGCAAGGTATGTTTTCAAGAAACGGATGAAAACGGAAACGAAATCATTTATGGTATATCCGAAGTGCAAGATGGTCCTGATATGGCATCTGCTTATCAAGCTTTGCAATACAGTGAGCGTCTCTTATCTAACATTTTCAAGTATTTGCCTATTGGTATCGAATTATACGATATGGATGGGGTATTGGTGGATTTGAACGATAAGGAATTGGAGATGTTTCATATAGAGAAGAAGGAAGATGTATTGGGTATCAATATTTTTGAGAACCCTATTTTTCCGAAAGAAATGAAAGAACGGCTGAAGAAAAATGAAGATGCCGACTTTACTTTCCGTTATGACTTCTCGAAGGTTGGTTCGTATTATCAGAATACCCAGAAACAGGGCACAATTGATTTAGTGACTAAAGTGACTACATTATATGATAGCGAACACCAACCGATAAACTATCTATTGATTAATGCGGATAAGACAGAAACAACGGTAGCCTATAATAAGATTCAGGAGTTTGAGGAGTTTTTTGAACTGGTCGGTGATTATGCCAAGGTCGGTTATGCCCACTTCAATGTTTTGAGTGGACACGGCTATGCCCAAAAAAGCTGGTACAGAAATGTGGGTGAAGCGGATGAAACTCCGTTGTCCGACATCTTTGGCACATACCAGCATTTCCACCCCGATGACCGTGCCTTGTTGATTCGTTTTTTGGACGACGCACGAAAGGGGCTTACTACCAAACTTAGCAAAGAGATGCGTGTCCTTAGGGAGGATGGCACATACACATGGACGCATGTCAATCTGTTAGTAAAGAAATATGCCCCGCAAGACCGGATTATCGAAATTATCAGCATCAATTATGATATCACAGAACTGAAAAGGACAGAAGAAATGCTTGTCAAGGCACGTGATAAAGCTGAAGCATCCGATCGGTTAAAGTCTGCTTTCCTGGCTAATATGAGTCACGAAATCCGTACTCCTTTAAATGCTATTGTCGGCTTTTCAAGCCTGTTGACTAGTACGGAAAATGCAGTGGAAAAGGAACTATATAATTCTCTGATTGGACATAACAACAAACTATTATTAAATCTGATTAATGATGTAATTGATCTTTCTAAAATAGAATCCGGTTATCTGGAATTGCGTCCGGACTGGGTTAATCTTACCGAGCTTCTTGACGAGAGTGTAGCGGAGTATGCTCATCAAGTACCATCCGGCGTTGAACTTCTGACTAACTATCCGGCACATGATTCTCTGGTAGAACTGGATAGCCTGCGTATCAAACAGATCTTGAGTAATTTTCTTTCGAATGCCTTAAAGAACACTACCACCGGACATGTGGAAGTCTTCTATGAGGTAGACCACCAATCTGTCAGAATCGGTGTTAAAGATACCGGTCGGGGCATCCCGCAGAATATGCTTGAAAAGATATTCGAAAGGTTTGAGAAGTTGGATTCCTTTGCTCAAGGGGCCGGTTTGGGTTTATCTATCTGCAAACTAATCGTTGAGAAGATGAACGGGCGGGTATTAGTTGATTCCCAACTGGGGATCGGTACTACTTTTGTAATCGAACTGCCGTGTCGTTCTATGCTTGTTGAGTAAGTATATGTGAAGAATCTTAAAAGAAAAATCCCTTGATAACGACTGATTATCAAGGGATTAATTTTTTTTGTGATCCGCCTGGTTCATGAACCTTGCGGTATATTCTCCTATAAATCAATATCTTTAGAGTTATAAGCCTTGTACCTGTCCCGTTTTAGTCCTAAAAAACTGTCCACTTCTGTCCAGTGCCTGTCTGCTTATATCTTGGGTTCAAAAGTATACATTCTTTCTAAATTACGCAAGTCTTTGATTATTAATATTTCAACTTAGGTGCAAGGTGCAAGCTATATATACATATATATGCTTGCACCTTGCACCTAAATTTTATGTGAAGTCGTATCTTGAATGATTTCAATAAATTTCTGTGCAACCATTTTTTTGTATCTTCCTTTCAATTGAAGTAAAGATACTTGCATGTTCCCTCCTTTTTCCTTTAGAGGAACTGCTCTCAACTCTGGATGGCTATCAACGCTGTGTTGGGACAAAATGCTTATCCAGTCACCTGTATGTACCATTTGCAACAACAGGTTGGTATCGTTTATTTCTGCCATTGGCTGGAGAGAAATACCACTTTCCATCGCTATTTTCTCTATCATTTTTCGAGTGTAAGACCCCGGTTTTAATAGGGCAAGCGGATAATGAGTCAAAGCCTGTATTGAAATTTTTTTTAGAGCCGCTAATGGAGAACGCTCATGGACTATTAGACACAAAGGGTCTGGAAATAAGTCGACCACCTCTGTTGATGATGAGAATGTATCAAGTTTATATGCCAAAGCAAAATCAACTTCATTCTCATGCAGCATGATAGTCACATCGTTGATGGAAGTAGATTGTGTAAGTATCAGTTTTATCTCCGGATACTCTTTTGAGAAACGAACAATACTCTCTGCCAGCATAGGGCACAAGCTATAAATCACTCCGATACGAAGTTCACCTTTGTAAATCTGTTGCATATCCCGAAGCTTTTGGATACTTGTTTCGGTTTCAATGATAGCCTGTCGGGCAAAAGGTAGAAATGCCTGTCCCACATCCGTTAAATAGACTTTCTTTCCAATACGTTCAAAAAGCTGTATTCCCAGTTCTCCTTCCGTTTGTCGTATACTTTGTGAAAGCGTACTCTGTGTGATGAACAGTAGTCTTGAAGCTTCGGTAAAATTAAGTATCTCTGCTAGTCGGATAAAATATTTAAGCTGCGTCAGTTCCATTATTTTTTTCGATGGATATTATTAAAACTATTAATTGTGCAAATATAAAGTATTGTTTGGGAATACAGTAACTTTGCCGCTGATAAATGAATGAGGCATGTTCTATGTATCAATAATTAATATAAATCAGCAAGTATGAAAAATGTAGATTTAAGCAAGTATGGCATTGTAGGCAATTTTGAGATTGTACACAATCCTTCGTATGAACAATTATTTCAAGATGAAATGAATCCGGCTAATGAAGGTTTTGAAAAAGGTATCCTGACAGATACAGGTGCAGTGGCTGTTAATACTGGCAAGTTCACCGGTCGTTCACCAAAAGATAAATATATAGTGAAAGATGCCATTACAGAAAACACAGTATGGTGGGATGGAGTAATAAACAAACCTGTTTCGGCTGAAGTATGGAATGATTTGAAAGCATTATCACAGAAACAGCTCTCTTCCTCAAAAAAATTATATGTAGTAGATACTTTCTGCGGGGCAAACGAAGATACTCGTTTGAAAGTCCGTTTTATCATGGAAGTGGCTTGGCAAGCACATTTTGTCACTAATATGTTTATGCGTCCCTCACACTACGATTTAACAAACTATGGTGAACCCGATTTCGTAGTATTGAATTCATCTAAAACTGTAAACCCCAATTGGAAAGAACAGGGATTGAACTCGGAAGTTTTCGTCTGTTTTAACCTGACAGAAAGAATGCAGGTCATTGGTGGAACCTGGTATGGTGGCGAAATGAAAAAAGGCATGTTCTGTATGCAGAACTACTACTTACCTTTAAGGGGCATCCCCTCCATGCACTGTTCGGCCAATGTAGGTGAAGATGGCGATGTGGTTATTTTCTTCGGCTTGTCCGGCACAGGTAAGACTACTTTGTCTGCCGATCCTAAACGTTATCTGATAGGGGATGATGAACATGGATGGGACGATAATGGTATATTCAATTATGAAGGGGGCTGCTATGCAAAAGTTATCAACTTGAGCGAAGAAAATGAACCTGATATTTGGCGTGCTATCCGGCGGGACGCACTCTTGGAAAATGTAACGGTATGCCCGGATGGTAGTGTAGATTTCACAGATAAATCAAAAACGGAAAACACCCGTGTATCCTATCCGATTTATCACATAAACAAGATTATTCTTCCTTCCAAGGCAGGTCATGCAAAAAAAATAGTTTACTTGTCTGCCGATGCTTTCGGCGTATTGCCTCCCGTTTCTATTCTTGATGAAAATCAGGCTCAATATCATTTACTTAGTGGATTTACCTCCAAATTAGCAGGTACAGAGCGAGGTATTACCGAGCCAATTCCATCTTTCTCTCCTGCTTTCGGTGAAGCGTTTCTGACGCTGCATCCTACGATGTATGCAAAAACGTTAGTTGCAAGAATGAAACAACACGGTGCAAAAGCTTATCTTGTAAATACGGGTTGGAATGGTACTGGCAAACGAATCTCACTCAAAGATACTCGTGCTATCATCGACTCCATCATTGATGGTTCGATTAATGAAGCAGAAACTACTCACATTCCCATCATGAATTTGACAGTTCCCAAAACATTGAAAAATGTTTCGGAAGGTATTCTTGATCCTCGTGATACGTATGCCAATGTGAGTGAATGGGAGGAAAAAGCGAAAAGACTGGCTGGCATGTATATTGACAACTTTAAACAATATTGCGACAATGATGCAGCTAAAGCATTAATAGCATTTGGTCCACATCTCTAAATCGAATAAGCAAATAAATAGTTTAAAAGAGTATCTTTCAAGTCGTGCTTTGGAAGATACTCTTTTATTTTAGACCAGTGCTTGTTTTACATTTCTTTTCATCAAATATTCAACATTACAATGAAACAATTTTCAGATAAAATAATACATAAGATAAATACAGAGATAGAAACATCTTGTATGGATGGCGATATGTCCTCCAATCAGGCTTTATATATGATTAATTTCATCAGACCTTTATTTGAAGAGTTAAGAGAGTATATACACAGATATAATTTTCAAGATAACGAAGAAGAAATACATTTCTTTAAAAATATCAAACCGCTAATTCTAAGCAAACTAATACACTACAATGATATTTATACGCTTGAATTGAGAAAACCAAATGGCAATAAAGAGGCGGTTAAAGAGCATTATAAAAAGAAACAGGTAGCAATCGTAGATTTCTGTAACAATAACCTTGACTTCTACCAATATTATCGCTCCAAAGCGACACATTTGGATAAATACTACTTTCTTAGGGGGCATGAGAATTATAAGTTATGCCATAATTGTGGGCTATTGGATAAAGACCCTTTGTTTGCTACCTGTTGCGATCATAGGGTAGCCAAGATGCTGGCTTATGATATGCTGGAAATCTATTTGCATCAAAAGGTACAAGATTTAGAAAGAACAGAAGCAATAGAAATCAGTCGGGCTTCTTTACCTGATAATCCATTCCGATGGACGGGAACTAAGGTCGCTGCTATTGAATTAGGGTATGCCATATATGCTGCTGGGGTTCTTAATAACGGAAACACTGATATAAAGGAAATAATGACCTATATAGAAGCATCTTTCAAAGTAGACTTAGGTGATTACTATCGTACTTATCTTACAATCAGGGAGCGTAAAAGAGATAGAACAGCCTTTCTTAATAGTCTCATCGAAAAGCTCCTTCGGAAAATGGACGAAAACGACAATTAACCAGCCTGTAAGGTTTCACTGATATATTTTTTCTTTTCGCAAGTCCCTCATAAAATGCATGGACTTTTGAAAAGAGAAAATATTTTTTTGTCTATATGTGAAAGATATAATGTTGTCTGCCAATCAACCTATCTTGCAAGTATACTTTCGTACTATCTTGTAATCTTGCCATCTTGAAATCAAGGAAACAAGAAAACTAGTTGTCAAGAAATCAAGTTATCAATATTTCAAGAAAACAATATTGTGATACTTCACTAAAAAACTCATCGGTCGGGGAACGCCCAGCGGCGGGACCACCCGTCCCGACGAGCGAAAAAGATGTTTGTTTGAGTAATTTTTCTTTCATTGGAAACACGACTTCGGAGTGCTTTCCTAAAAGAGTTCAGAGCTGCTGGGATAAATCTCAGCAGCTCTGAACACACCTTGCTGTTATCTGACGATAACTAATTTCAGTAACCTGAAATTCATTTAGCAATATCTAACTTTTGTGCTAACATTTCCATATCATTGCTAACCTTTACATCGGTAATCCTTGCATATATCTGAGTGGTTCTAATATTGGTATGACCTAATATTTTGGAAACTGTTTCGATAGGTACACCATTGCTTATCAGCACCGAAGTCGCACAAGAATGACGCGCAACATGAAAGGTCAGGTTCTTATTTATACCACAAATGGAAGCAATCTCTTTCAAATAATTGTTTACTTTTTGATTGCTTATAATCGGTAAAATCATCCCGTTTGGTAACTTATCTTTGTACTTTTCAAGGATAGCTTTCGGTATTTCAAGCAACCGGACATTGGAAGTTACATTCGTTTTGTGTCGTTTTGTCATTATCCACAAATTGCCATCGAATGAGATACGAATATTATCTTTGGTAAGCTCACATACATCAATGTACGAAAGTGCCGTGTAACAACTGAAAATGAATAAATCCCGTACCTGTTCCAGTCTTTTAGATGCAAATTTCTTATTATAGATGGTGGTTATCTCTTCCATTGTAAGATAATCCCTGTCCGTCTGCTCGAACCTTACCTTATAATTCCCGAAAGGGTCGGCTGTAACCAATCCTGTATTCTTGGCAAAGTTCACAACGGTTCTAAAGCGTTGTACAAACTTCATCGCTGTGTTGTGGGTACATTCGTGATGGTTCTTAATATACAGCAGGAAGTTATCAATGAACACCACGTTTATTTCTTTGATAAGCATATCCGAAACTGAATACTTGAACTTCATAAACTCGATAAGACGTTTCTTTGTCAGTTCGTAACGGGAATAAGTTTTATCTGCCGTATTCATCTTTACCTTCTGCAAGTATTGTTCATTGTGCATTTCAAAGAACTCTATTAAGGTTTTACCTCGTTCAATTTTACCTAAAAAGGCGTTTTTTACCCGTTCAGAGGTCACATAACCGTCTTGTTCCAACAAAGCATGATAATGTTGGTGTACGGTGCTGCGGATGCTGTCTAACATGGCGTTGATACTTATTGCTTCGGCACTTCTTCCGGCTGCCTTTCCTGCGCTGACACTCCAATTGGCGGGATTTATCTCCATTTGGGTGTTGAACTGCGACACAATTTGGTCAATGGTTATGCGTGCGATAATTGGTGCATTACCGTTCTTCTTTGCTGCGTTTCGTTTTACGAAAAATAATAGTTTGAAAGTTGTTCTCATAATCTCATTTTTTAATTGCAAAATTACTTTTAATGATTGAAAATGAGATATTTGCAGCCCGGACAAATATGGACAGAGGTTAGCCAATTTGGGACATTCCGTGACCTGTTTTTCTGAATTTTGTATTGGTCACGAATTGGTCATAGAAGTGTGTCTTTTCGTGACCTTTTCGTGTCTTTGGTCACGGACATTATACAAAGAAAAAACTCCTGCAATACCTTGATATTGTAGGAGTTGTCTTCTTTAAGTCTTGTTTTGACTTGTCTTTCAGTGATCCGCCTGGGGCTCGAACCCAGGACCCCAACATTAAAAGTGTTGTGCTCTACCTGCTGAGCTAGCGAATCGGTCCTTCAGTGCTTTCTTTCGAATGCGGGTGCAAAGGTAGAACATTTTTTTATAACTCCAAAAGAATTCAAACATTTTTCTTATCTTTGTGCCATTATCAACAATATATAATCATACGTATGGCTGCTGACGATAAAAAAATTATCTTCTCGATGGTGGGAGTGAGCAAGGCTTTCACCCCCAATAAGAATGTGCTGAAAGACATTTACCTGTCGTTTTTCTATGGAGCGAAAATCGGTATTATCGGTTTGAACGGTTCCGGTAAATCAACGTTATTGAAGATCATCGCCGGTTTGGAGAAATCCTATCAGGGAGAAGTGGTGTTTTCTCCGGGATATTCCGTGGGTTACTTGGCACAGGAACCTTATTTAGACAACACAAAGACAGTAAAAGAAGTAGTAATGGAAGGCGTGCAACCCATTGTTGACGCACTGACAGAATACGAAGAAATCAATCAGAAGTTCGGTTTGCCGGAGTACTACGAGGATCAGGATAAGATGGATGCTCTTTTTGCTCGTCAGGGCGAACTGCAAGATATCATTGATGCGACTGATGCATGGAATCTGGACAGCAAACTGGAGCGTGCGATGGATGCTCTCCGTTGTCCGCCTGAAGATCAGCCGGTAGAAAA
>ERZ791720.782-NODE-782-length-14079-cov-7.14932_pt1 | contig 14079 bp, 10 predicted proteins | sample MGYA00510048_ERZ791720 | MGnify/ENA primary metagenome ERZ791720 (study PRJEB30046, sample SAMN00715142) | human gut metagenome | study: EMG produced TPA metagenomics assembly of the A metagenome-wide association study of gut microbiota in type 2... | reverse complement strand
TTATTAATGATTTGCAATTTTATGATATTTCTTGAATATGTAGGTTCGAGAGCCTGTCTCTCCGCTGAAACCTAAGACATTAGGTAGCCAAATTAAGACAAGTCCCGTAAAATCAATGTTTTACGGGACTTTTTCTATTTAGTCGGCGGACAACCGAAAGACATTGAAAAGCCTACTTCTGACAAGGTTCCGTTACTAAATCGTTACTAAAAATCAGCCTATGAAAATAGTAACGATTTTTGATGTAAGTATCTGATTTGTCGCTCATTGACGTTCAAATGTCTGCTCGTAACCAAATTATTTGTTTTTCCTTTGCAACGGGAAGTCATTACCCCCATTGTATCGGAACTAAAAATTAAAATAGGATATGAGTAAAAGTACATTTAAGATTCTGTTCTATCTTAGAAAGAATCAGGTAAACAAAGACGGAACGGTTTGCATCATGATTCGTCTGTCATTGAACGGTGAAATCTCACAGTTCAGTTCTAAATTGAACATCAAACCGGATGCTTGGGACACGGTTTTATGTAAGGCGAAAGGTAATACCCTGAAAGCACGTCAGCTGAATGAAACGCTGGAAGACATCCGCACCTCATTGAAAAACCATTATCGGGACATTGAGGTTCACGAGTCATTTGTTACGGTGGAGAAAGTACGCAATGCTTTTCTTGGGATAACGGCGAAACAGAGGACGCTGCTGGAACTGTTCAAAAAACACAACGATGACGCAAGGAAACTGGTCGGTATCAGCAAGACTCCTGCCACCCTTGCGAAGTATGACCGTTGCTACCGCAGGCTGGAAGAGTTTATGAAAGCGAAATATAATATTTCGGATATTTCGCTGAAAGAAATCAATCACATGTTCATCACGGACTTTGAGAACTATCTGAGAACGGAAAGCAAATGCAATGAGAACACAACGGCAAAATTCATGCAGACATTCAAGATGATTGTAATCATCGCCAAAAACAACGGCTGGATTTACACCGACCCGTTCTCGAATTACAAAATCAGACTGAAGCGGGTGGACAGGGGGTATCTGACGGATGCGGAACTGCAAAAGATAATGAAGAAGAAGTTCCCGACCAAGAGGCTCGAACAGGTAAGAGACGTGTTCCTGTTCTCATGCTATACGGGATTGTCGTATGTGGACGTGAAAGAACTGAAGGCAAGTGACATCAAAATCTCGTTTGACGGAAAGCCCTGGATTATGATACACCGACACAAGACGGACACTCCGGTAAACGTGCCGCTGTTGAAAATTCCGCAGATGCTTCTCCAGAAGTATGAAGGACAGCTTCCGAAAGGACAGCTTCTGCCCGTATTAAGCAACCAAAAACTTAATTCTTATTTAAAAGAGATTGCAGATTTGTGCGGCATAAATAAAAACATTACCTTTCACCTTGCCCGGCATACATTTGCCACGACCACCACGCTGGCCAAGGGCGTGCCGATTGAAACGGTATCGAAAATGCTGGGGCATACGAACATAGAGACAACGCAAATATATGCCCGCATAACAAATGAGAAGATAAGGAAGGATATGGAGGTCCTTGCTGAAAAGCTGGAAACTGCAATCTGATTTTATGGTACTTACATAAACATGCCTGCTTATGGTAAAGATTGGAAATTTTGAAATTGAATATGACCGCAAGGCTCCCGAAAGGGTTGCCGTGAAAATAGAAACGGACAAGAACGGAGAAGTGTGGTTGTCGAAATGTGACATCGCACGGGCATACGATGTGTTCGTACAGTCAGTGAATGCCGGGCTGAAATCTCTGGCAAAAACAGGGGATTTTGACGAATACACGGATGTACGGATAGAGCATTTTATCTATAACGGAAAGAATTGCAGCACTGACCTTTACGGACTGAAGACCATAGTCGCACTGGGATTCCGCATGAAGGGGCTAAAGTGCGAGGCATTCAGAAAATGGGCGGCACGGAGGCTGGCGGAGTCATTTGAGACAAAAAAGAATACGGTCATTCTTTGTATGACCGGTGAAAAGAGAAACGGCTGGAGCTGAGACCGCAGGATATGGCGGAAATGCGTGTCGGGGCAGTCTTCCTTGCAGGAGGACTGTTCCGACACGCATTTATATAAGCTAAAAAAACGTAAAACAGAAAGTGCGGTCATTTGTAAAACGATAATAATGTGTAACTTATCCACCCATAAAACGTATGACAAAAAATAAGACATCATGGTGGAAGAATTTGATTTGTCCGAAGAAGTGGAAGTGCAGTTCTGCGACGAGGAATGTACGGTTTCAGTATGGTATGGGGTGAGCTGTTGCGAAAGCCTGTTCTGCCAAGAGAAACCGAAGTCGGAACTGACGGTAGTCATCAAAGAGGAAGGCATGATGTACTTTCTGACTGCGGACATGAAGGAGTTTGCCGGTCTGTGCCGGAAACACGGGTGGTACATCGTCTCGCACCAGCGGTTCAGCGAGGCGATGGAAATCGGCATGTGCCTGATGGAAGCCGGGAAACATGCGGGATGGTATTCACTGGGCAGGTTGAAGGAATGGAATGCCATAATGCGGGATGTGCTGAACTTCACGTTTGAAAGGGAGAAGAAAATGGACTTCTATCCGTATGAAACGATGTTCAAGGGAGAAGTCCTTATAGACGGATGCAGGTGTCACTACCTGCATGACTACTACCCTACGAAGATTGAAAAGACGGATGCACACCAGAAACGGGTAAGCAACCTGATATTCCGTTTCAAGGAAGGCGGATACTGTGGCGAACTGGTCGCACGGATACTGGCACTGTGCCTGAAACATGTGGGATTCAACGGAACGAAGGAAGATACGGTACTGATACCGATACCCGCATCGACAAGGGAAAGACAGCGGAAACGCTTTCCGGTTGTGTGCTACTACCTGTCGGAATGGATGGGCATTACGGACGGTTTCAAGGCCATCTGGATAGAGGAAGACTGCGAGCAACTGAAAGGAAAGGGAAAGGATAAGGACATACTGCGGAACCTGCAATTCACACGGCGGTATATCAGAGGAAAGAATGTTGTCCTGCTGGATGATGTACTCACGACCGGGGAGAGCTTCAGGCAACTGCAACGAAAAATGAAACAACTGGGGGCATTGTCGGTTATCGGGGTGTTTCTGGGGAAGACGGTAAATACATGAATTAATAAATAGGGTTAAAGAGCCTATTTACAAGGCTCTTTAACCCTATTTATTAAAATAATTTCTTCTTAATCGTATAATTCATAGGCTGCAATAATAACTTCTAATAAACCATGTATAATAAGATCCCAATCTCTGTTGGATATTTTAATATTTGAATGATAAGTTTTAAGGTGTACAATATTGCATCTTAAATCATATATCCAACTCCAAAGTGCATCATTATTAGCAATGGTTTGGTTTGTTGTCCGTTTTATGATATTAGGTAGTTTTTTTGTTATAATAGGTCTTTTCGAAACAGATATACTATTGAAAATTTTCAATAATGTATTTCTTTCGTTAGGTTTCCAACTTAAACTACTATCTATAGTTTCTAACAATAAGAATTTGTCTACACCAGTTATTCTTTTCTCTATGTCTATCATATAGCATAGCTGATATAACATCTCAATAAGCCTATAAATGTCTAGAAATGAATACTTAAAATTTGTAGCAGTTAACGCTTGGAAAATATTCTCATACCTTAAATCCTTATAATTCAGATAAAGCAATGTCCTAAAGCAAATTAAAGTTTCTTCATTATAAGGTAATCTTAAGTACTCTCTATTATATGTAAGAAATATACATGACATCTGTTCAATAGAGTTAATATCGCCTCCATATATGTTTTCATCAATTTGATAAAGATAGATAGCTGGGAACAATCGTTTAAGTTCATTAAAATCATGTCCTGTATAGTCGCTTATACCACAATGTTGAGATAGAACCTCATTAAAAATCTTTAATGGTGGATATTCGCTTTTAACCATTAAATTTAAATCAGAAACAATTGCTAAAAATGATCCTGCATTTAGTGGTATATTAGTAAATCCATCAGGCAATATACTAAATTCATTCATTCCAATGGTTATCAAATATTTTTTATTGGAATATTCACCTATAAGAAAAGTATTTTCGTTCCAAAAATTTAATAGGGTATCTGGATTGATTTGAAAATGTATTAGCCATTGTCTTTCTTCTGGAGTACCAGCTAAATATCTACAATTATCTAGATTTGAATCGTCTGTATAATCTTTAGAACAAATATACCCCAATTTTATATTTTCAAAAATAGTTTGATTGGCTTTATCTATATTCCTGCTCATATCTTATTGATAACTAACCCAGCACGGAGTCATGTTTTGAAGTTCATTATCCTTAACTAAGGATATAAATGTTTTAAATGCTGATAAAAAATAATTACGTTCAAACTCACCAACTTTACTGGTTTTTAAATTTGTTCTTTCATCAAGAGTTGGTAGATCAAGAATTTCAGATAATTCTTTTTGACTTGTGGGCATAGTTGAAATATACTTCGAGATAGATGTAGCTAATTTTTCATATTTACTATTTTGAACATCTTCATTTAATTGCGTTCCCAAAATACCAAAAATTTCTTGTGAGCAAGCAGTTACAAATGCAGCTCTTGCTGGTTGAGAGCTAAATATCGAAAGTCCTGTTTTATATTTCTTTAATTCAATTTCTGTGACAGGATTGGTTAAGTTTGAAAAAGCCTTATCTAATTCTACTAAAAGTGATGAAACACCTATAAAATATTTCATAAAATTTTGATTTCCACTTGTTTCAGCAATATCTAACCTTGTAAATTCTTCTGCTAACTCTGCTTGTAAGTCTATAGAAACTCTTCTTGAACCAAATAGCATGAATAATTCTACAAAATGGCTTGCCTGATACATTCCAGCTTTTTTTCTTCTAGATTCTTCATCGGTATCTATTAAATCCAAACCAGGTATATTATCCTTTAACTCAGATATGAATTGTGAGAAAACTACATTAAGCTGTCGTTTGAGATTCCAAGGTATTTGTCCTGAATTTAAAACAAGCATTCTATATACTAAACTATTAGAAGAATGAGAAATCCAAAGTTCTAATCTGATTTGGTAGTTTTTATCAATAGTCCCTTTGTCTTTAGCTTCAATTAGGGCTGTTGTTCTTTGCATTCCATCTATAATACTCAAATTTTCATTGTCTAAATCATTCCAAAAAGAATTTAGAGATTCAGAATCATTTATATTTAAGTTTTCAAATTTCTCATTAGAAACTCTTACTCCTATTACGATAGGAGGTATAACACTATTTTTCTCAATATCTTCTACAAGGCGTTTTCTTATGCGTTGAGCTGATTTTGTTTTTAAAGGAGAACGTTGACCTTGTATACCGCCTCTATTTTTATATGCATTATTGATTATTTTTAAATACTCTAAAGCATCTATTTTAGCTAACACAGAAAAACATTCAACTCTGTTATCTCGTAAATTATCTAAGTATACCATATTGACAAATTTAAAAGTCTAATTAAATTTATTATAAGCCATATTTGCAAATATAGTGAAATACTATTTGTATTCCTATGATTATTACAACTTTTACGCATCACTGGTATATTATAGTGGTTTTACTCAATACTAAAGTATGAGTGGAGCCGCTTTTTTTGTGCCCGTATGCGGGGAAAACGGGATTTATGGAAGAAAAATAAGGAAAATCATTCCCTACTATGGAAATACTATGGATTGTGCCTGCGTGGAGTTGCGCACCTTTGCAGCGTAACCAATACGGAAGGATATGGAAATAATAACGATGGACAATGAGGTCGTGAAGACGATGATGGAGAAGATAGACCGCATAGCGGACTATGTTTTCAAGAAAGACAACGTGCCGAAGGAGGAAGCGGAAATCCTGCTGACGAGCGAGGAGGCGGCGGACCTGCTGAAAATCAGCACGAGGACACTGCAACGGATGCGAAAGGACAAGACTATTCCCTACATGATGGTGAGAAGCAAGTGCCGGTACAGACTGACGGATCTGGAGGAATGCGTGAGACGGAAAATCGTACACTGCAATCCCAAGACGCTGGAGGAGTTCAAGCATAACTACCTGATGACAAGAAAGGAGGCGGATGATGGAAGGGATTGGTAAGGAAATGTTCGAGGAATGGATGAAGCGCCTCATGGAACGGATTGACCGGCTGGACAGCATCATATCGGTACTGATAAACAAGGAAGCGGCAGGCGTGAAGTACATGGACGGAGAACGGCTGTATGACAATCAGGACCTGTGCGAGATGCTGAGAACGAGCAAACGGTCGTTACAGCGGTTCCGCAGCGAATACGGACTGCGTTACCAGAAAATCAGCCGCAAGACCTACTACAAGGAATCGGACGTGCTGGAGTTTATCAGCCGGAACATGGAAGAGGTGACGCTGGACGGCAAAAAGTTGCTGAAAGTGAAGGAAGGAACGGGAAAGAAAGCTCTGGGCAAAACGGCGAAAGGGAAAAAAGGAGGCAGAAGGAATACCGGGACTGACAAACGCACGTAAAACGGAGGCGAAAAGAGAAACCGGAAGTGGATGGTGAACCGGATGTAAACGGGAAGCTGAGAGTGTGCCTGATGCGAACCAGGACTGAAAGGTGAACGGGAAACCGGAACGAAAAGAAAAACAGACCTGCACGGGAATACCGGCTGGACTATCATCAAACAAAAAAAAATCAATCAATGGAACAGAAAAAGAAAAAGGAAGAGGACGTGCTGGTTGTCCGCGACGAGAAGACGGGTGAAATCAGCGTGGTTGCCGGACTGGACGGCAAAGGTTATCCCAAGAGGATACCGCCGAAAGCGGAGCACTCGCAGGAGTTTTTGCGTTTTGACCGCCACGGAGATGCGATAGACAATTTCTTCAGGAACTTCTACCGCCAGTGCAAGGAACCGACGCGCTTCGGTTTCTACAGGGTGGCAGCGGACATGGTGGAAGCACTGCTTCCGGTTATCAAGGACCTGCTGAGAGACCCATCGGCAAACGCAGAACTGCTCGCTCCGCACAAGGTGGATACATCGGCGTACCAGCAAGCTGAGGAACAGCAGGCAACGGAGGAGGCGAAAAAAGAAAATGCCGAGACGGAGACTGAGGAACAACAGGCTACGGAAGAGGTGAAAAAGGAAAATGCCGAGACGGAGACTGAGGAACAACAGGCTACGGAAGAGGTGAAAAAAGAAAATGCCGAGATGGAGACTGAGGAACAACAGGCTACGGAAGAGGTGAAAAAAGAAAATGCCGAGACGGAGGCTGTGGAACAGCAGGCTGCGGAGGAAGCAAAAAGAGAAAATACGGAAGAAGACAATGTGGAACAACAAACAAATGAGAAAATGGAAGAAATGAAACAGAAAAATCAGGAACAGCAACCGCAGGCAGCGGAAACGCAGGCGGTACAGGGACAGGAACCGGCACAGGACGGGCAACCGCAGGCGAAGACGCAAAGACCGAACCTGATAGCGGACGGCGACGTGGACTGGAAGGAACTGGAACGGTTCGGGGTGAAAAAAGAGAATCTGTCTGAAAAGGACATGAAAGCTTTGATGAACTATGGCAAGACAAATCTGGTGACGGTGAACCCGACCTTCGGCGGTGATAGCTACGAACTGCAAGCCCGCCTCTCGTTCCAGAAGACGGAAGACGGGGCATTGAAGCTCACTCCCCACTTCGTTCGTCACGAGCCGAGGCTTGACATTCCCCATAACGGCTATACCTTCACAGATGAGGACAAGAAGAAACTGAAGCAGACAGGCAATCTGGGCAGGCTGGTGGATGTGGCGGATACGAAAACCGGTGAGATGCGTCCGTCGTACATCAGCATCGACCGCCTGACGAATGAAATCGTGGACATTCCGGCAAGCAAGGTACGCATTCCGGACAGAATCGGACTGACGGAACTGTTAAAATCGGAACAGGACATCCTGCGTGCAGGACTGGCACTGCCCAAGGAGGTAACGCTGAAGAACGGGCGCAAGTTTGAAGCCGTGTTGCAAGTGAGTGCGGAGAAACGCGACGTGGAGTTTGTGCCGGAATATCTGTGGCAGGGGCAATCGCAGCGACGTGGAAACGGACAGGAGAAGAAACAGCAGAACCCGGAAGCCCCGGATGCTCCCGGACAGCAGCAGAAGGAAGCCGGGAGTCAGGAGAACGGACAACGGCGTAACCGCTCGTGGACGAACGAGGACGGCAGCATCCGCCCGATAGGGAAATGGAAGGACGACATATTTACCGAACAGCAGAAGGCAGACTATGTGGCGGGCAAGACCGTGGTGCTCGCCAATGCGAAGGACGACCAAGGACAGCCCTGCACGAAATATCTGAAGTTCAACCGCGAGAAAGGCAGACCGCTGACCTATTCGGAAAACCCCGACCTCGCGCAGACCGTCGCCCCGTCGAATGAGAGCCGCACGCAGCTCGCCGTGAACAACGAGGGCAAGACCAACGAGGCGACCAAGCACCTGAAGGAGCCGCTTACGCAGGGACAGACCGCCCCGAAGGACGACGCCCAGCAGAAGCAGCAGACGAAGAAATCCAAAGGCATGAAGGTTTCCTGAGTGCCGCCACTGAATCCATAAAAAATTAAAAGAGAATAAACAACGGAATGAAACGGGGCTTCATGCGCCATGCCCTGCATATCCCACGGACACCGGCGTACCCCGTTCCATTCCACAAGAAACAATAGTATCAACGACTAAAACAGGAAATATATGATTACCATACTGGCAGAAAAACCGAGCGTGGCGCGTGAGATAGCACGCATCACCGGAGCGACAAGAAAAGAGGAAGGATATTATACGGGAAACGGCTACCATGTGACATGGGCATTGGGACATCTGGTGCAACCCGCCCTGCCTGACGGGTACGGCTTCAAGGGCTTCCGCAGGGACAGCCTGCCCGTGATACCGGAAGAGTTCATGCTGATTCCCCGACAGGTAAAGACGGACAAGGGCTATAAGGCGGACGCGGCAGCGGTGAAGCAGATAAAGGTGATAACGAAGCTGTGGCAGGAAAGCGAGGGCATCATCGTGGCAACGGACTGCGCACGCGAAGGGGAACTGATATTCAGATACCTGTATGCCTATACGGGCTGTACGCTGCCCTTCCGCCGACTGTGGATAAGCTCGCTTACGGACACTGCCATCCGCAAGGGATTGAAGGAACTGAAGGACGGGCATGAATATGACGACCTGTATCTGGCGGCAAAGGCACGCAGCGAGGCGGACTGGCTGGTGGGCATCAACGGCACGCAGGCGCTGACCGTCGCCGCCGGGCGGGGAACGTATTCCGTGGGACGCGTACAGACACCCACGCTGGCAATGGTCTGCAAGCGGTACCGGGAAAACAGACGCTTTACGCCGGAGCCGGTACACCAGCTGCATTTCTCCGTGCCATCGGCAAATGCGGGTACGGTGGTGAAATTCGCTTCCGTGAAGAAATGGCAGGACAAGAACGAGGCAGCTATACTATATAATAAGGTAAAGGCGAAGATGTGCGCCACCGTGACCAAGGTCGAAAAGAAGCAGAAGGTGGAGAACCCTCCGCTGCTGTACGACCTGACCACATTGCAAAAGGAAGCGAACACGAAGCACGGCTTTACGGCAGAACAGACGCTGGAACTGGTGCAGAAACTCTATGAGGCGAAGCTCGTCACCTATCCGAGAACATCGAGCCGCCATATTCCGGAAGATGTGTTTGCCGAAGTGCCCCTGCTGCTTGAGCGGCTGGCAAGCCACTCCACACTTTCGGATAAAATCGTGAACTTGGACGGACTGAACCGCCGGAGCGTGGATGCCTCGAAAGTAACCGACCACCATGCCCTGCTGGTAACGCCGAACCGACCGCTTGCCCTCTATAAGAACGAGCAGATTATCTACGACATGATTGCCGGACGCATGGTAGAGGCATTTTCGGAGGAATGTGTGAAGGATACGGCTACCGTAGTAGCGGAGGTGGTGCCGGACGCAGGCGAAAGATGCGAGGGCCTGACGTTTGAGGCGAAAGGTTGCATTGTGTGCAAGGCAGGCTGGCGCGGCGTGTACGGAGAGTATAGTGAGGACAACGGGAATACGGCATTGCCGGACTGGACGGAAGGTGACACACTGGTGATGGCGGGATGCTCGATGAGTTCGGGCATGACCCGACCGAAACCGCTGCACACGGAAAGCTCGCTGCTGGCAGCGATGGAAACCGCCGGACGCGAGGATGTGGAGGATGAGGAGGTACGCCAAGCCCTGAAGGATTGCGGCATCGGCACACCCGCCACCCGTGCCGCCATCATCGAAACGCTGCTCAGAAGGGAATACATGGTGCGCGTGAAGAAGTCGCTGGTACCGACGGAGAAAGGACTCGCCCTGTATTCCATTGTAAAAGACATGGACATCGCCGATGTGGAAATGACCGGGCAGTGGGAAGCTGAGCTGGCGGAGATTGAGAAAGGAAAGACACCGCATGAGGCTTTCATAAGGGACATAGAAAGCTATACCCGAAAGATCACCACGGACTTGCTTGCGTGTGACCGTATTTTCGGGCACAAGGCTTCGGGCTGCATCTGCCCCAAGTGCGGCAAGGGCACGATGCAGTTTTACGGCAAGGTGGTGCGCTGCGACAATCCGGACTGCTCCCTGCCCGTATTCCGCCAGATAGCCGGAAAGACACTTACCGACGGGGAGATGACCGATTTGCTGGCAAAAGGAAAGACGGAAGTCCTCGGCGGCTTCAAGAGCAGGCAGGGCAAGCCGTTCAGCGCGGCGGTCGCCTTCGACGCTGACTTCAACACGAACTTCATCTTTCCCGAAGCCAAAGGCGCAAGAAAAGGCACGAACATGAAAGGAAAACGAAAATAATGCATTATTTTTGCCACTGAACCATGTCATAATCTGTTTCAATCCGTTGATACTCTTTATTCACATGGATTTAGTGGCGGCACCCGGAGGGATACCGGGTGCCTTTTATTTCCTTTCCAAAATCATTCATCCACTAAATCCATCAGAAAATGAAACAGAACAAGAGAACCGCTCCGGCGGAACTGTCCTACTACGGACTGTACCTGCTGGACTACCTGAGAAAATACCATCCCGACAAAGTAATTGATACCGAGTTTATAACCGGAAGGGAGGAAGCCGCCGCCGAAACCTTCGAGAAGGCAAGGCTGGAGGGAAGCTCCACGGAAGCCGCACAGGAGGAAGCCATGCGCGTCCTGCTCGAAGGACTCCACTTCTCCTCCTACGCCCTGCTGTACGAGGTGGTGGAGAACGAGTTCGCCGACGAGGTGGCGGCATCCGACCGCGAGGCGTTCTGCCGGAAACTCTTCCCCTATCTGAAAAACCTGCTCGGCGGTTACGACACGCCGGACGACACCTTCGCCCTGTCGCCCGACCACAACCTGCTCTACACGGAGCTGACCGGAACCGTCATGCTTTATCTGGAGTCCTATGACATTCAATAGGAAACAGAAGCTGAGGGACAACATCGAGGCGATACGGACGGCATTCACGCTCGACCGGGAAGGGCGCACGCCCACCGAAAGGGAGCGCGTGCTGCTGGGGCGGTACTGCGGCTTCGGGGGACTGAAGTGCATACTGAACCCGGCACGGGAGCTGACGGATGCCGTACACTGGGCGAAATCCGACCTCGAACTGTTCGCCCCTACGGTGGAGCTGCACCGTATCATCCGGGAAAACAGCCGGGGCGACATGGAGTACAAGCGCTATACGGATTCGCTGAAAGCCTCGGTGCTGACGGCGTTCTACACTCCGCAAGCCATAACGGACACCATAGCGGAGGTACTGCACGACCGCAAGGTGCGCCCAAGGCTGGTACTGGAGCCGTCGGCGGGCATGGGCGCGTTCATCAGCCCGGTGCTGTCGAACAACCTGCAGGCGGAGGTGATGGCATTCGAGAAAGACCTGCTGACGGGCAAGATGCTCGGACACCTGTACCCGCAGCAGAAGATACGCACGGAGGGCTTCGAGAAGATAGAGAAGCCTTTCCTGAACCGTTTTGACCTTGCCATCTCCAACATACCCTTCGGGGACATCGCCGTGTTTGACGCGGAATACGAGAAAAAGTCGGTCATGTACCGGATAGCGGCGAAGAAAGTGCATACGTATTTCTTCCTGAAAGGACTGGACGCGGTGCGCGACGGCGGTGTCGTGGCATTCATCACCTCGCAGAGCGTACTGAATACGGAAGGCAACGGAGGCACGCGCTACCTGATGATGAAGCAGGCGGACCTGTTGTCCGCCATACGTCTGCCGAACAACCTGTTCACGGAAAACGCCAACACGGAAGTGGGTTGTGACCTGATAATCCTACAAAAGAACATCAACAAAATGGATTTGTCCGAAGAGGACATGCGGTTTACCCGGACAGTCAGAAGCAACCATACCGGAGTCGTTACCAATGAATATTTCCTTGACCACCCGGAACGCATCATCCATACCGAAGCGAAAAAGGATACCGACCCCTACGGCAAGCCCGCCATGATATACACGCACAGCGGCGGTGTGGAAGGTATTGCGATGGATTTGTATAAAATGCTGTCGGAAGACCTGTCGGTACGGCTGGACTTGGAACGCTACAACGGCATCAAGGGCGAAAGACAGGAAGCACGGCAAGAGATGCGGCAGAACATTGCCGTACAGACCGAGGGTATTGAGACGAAAAGAGAAAATATCCATTCGGCTGCGGGTGAACCGGCGAAGGCGAAAAGAGAAAACTCCGCTTCGGTTGCGGCAGAACGGACGGAGGTGAAAAAAGAAAGCGGATTGCCGGATGCAGGTGCAGCGGACCGGACAAAAAGGGAAGCAAACAGTGTGCAGCCGAAAGTACAAGCTATGACCGGCGTGTCGCAAGAAGCGCAAAGCAGACAGCCGGAAGCCCCGGTGATGGATTTGTACGACCTGTTCGGCTACACGCAGGAGGAAAGGCGGCTGGCGGAGCGAGGACTGAAGCCGGAGAAGAAAAAAGGCAGCAAGTCCAAGACAGCAAAGCCGGTACAGGCATCGCTGTTCGTGCTACCGGAGGACGGTACGGGAATGGAAGCGGACAAAGGAAAGACGGAGGCAGGTGCCGCCATTACCCCGGAAGAGGCAAAGGAAATGGAGGAAATCATCCGTGGCACAGTAGAGGTGGAAGCTGCCCCGGTGGAAACGACCGCACCGAAAGCAGAAGACACGGCATCTCCACAAGAGGACGGCGACCCGGAGGACGCCGTTTATCGCAGCCTCGACTGGGAAACGAACCCGCCCATCAACGGATTCTATGAAACGATGATGTCGCTTACGCCAGAACGACGGGCGGAACTGCGCCGGCTGGGAAAGACGAAGATGGAAGCCAATGCCGCCAGACAAGCGGCCGGAACAACGGAGGCGAAAAGAGAAAAAGCCCATGCGGATAAACCGGCAGAACCGCAAGGTACTGCTGCCACGGTGGTCTATCCGATAGAAAACGGATTCGAGGCGGAACGCGACAGACGGATAGCGGAAGTGGAGAAAGCCCTACGCGCGGAGGAAGCCGCCCTGACACCGGAAGAGAGGCAGCGCAAGCGGGAGGAGGAAATGATGCCCCGCCCGTACAGCCGACCGCTGGAGCCGCACCTGAAGGACGGCTCGCTGGCATGGGTACACACGCAGGGCGTGCGCTATCAGGTGGGCGTGTTGAAGGACGTGACCCGCTACGGGGCAACCTTCCATCCGCTGGACATGGAGGGTATGCAGAAGGAGAAAGCGCAGCTGTACATCTCGATGCGCGACACCTACGAGCGGCTCTACGCACAGGAGGCGGAACGGCAGGAGGCAAACGACATGCTCCGCCGCCACCTGAACACCTACTATGACGAGTTCACGATGCGCTACGGCTGCCTGAACGCCAGACAGAACGTGAAACTGCTGATGATGGACGCCTCCGGGCGCAACATGCTGGCACTGGAACGCAGCGAGGGCGGCACGATGGTGAAGGTGGACATATTCGACCATCCCGTTTCCTTTTCGCAGGAAACGACCGTCATGGCGGAATCACCGGAAGAAGCCCTGTCCGCCTCGCTCAATAGCTACCGCGGGGGTC
>ERZ791720.767-NODE-767-length-14405-cov-2.17331_pt1 | contig 14405 bp, 19 predicted proteins | sample MGYA00510048_ERZ791720 | MGnify/ENA primary metagenome ERZ791720 (study PRJEB30046, sample SAMN00715142) | human gut metagenome | study: EMG produced TPA metagenomics assembly of the A metagenome-wide association study of gut microbiota in type 2... | reverse complement strand
ATTGCCATTATCGTAGCAGGCATGACCGGAAACAGTTTATGCCAGTAAACAAAAGGATCACTCCGATAAAAAACAGGTCAGCTTTTTGCCATTTTTAATTACATTGTATCCATCTTTACTTTATTTATCAGTTTTTTGTATACATGCTCCACAAACCATGGTTCCGTGGACTTTCCCAGTGCTTCTTCCGGAGAAAACCAGGCTACTCCACTGTTCTCGTCTGCTTTTACGGAAACATTCTCTTTCGGATCTGCCTCCAACAGGTATGTTACATTTAAATGCAGATGGCTGGATACATATTTACCCTTTTTTACATGACCATCTACAGTAAGTGATTCCAGGGAAAAGATCTCTTCTGATACAGGATAAACCTTGGAAATACCTGCTTCTTCTTTCACTTCCCGGATGGCAACCGACAACAGATCTGTCTCCCCGTCTGCATGGCCTCCCAGCCAGGACCAGGAATGATAGATGTTATGATACACCATAAGGACTTTGCTCCTGTCTTTATTTACCACCCAGGCAGAAGCTGTTATATGAGCGATCTTATTTTCCCTTAGAAATGCATCTTTCTCATTTTTAATCCAGTTTAAGATCAGCGGTTTATCCATTTCTTCCTGTTCATTATAGGGCCTGTATTTTTCTATTGCATCTATTAACTGCTGTCTGGTCATTCCGTTCCTCTCCCTGTAACTTCTTATCCTTTTTTCTTTAACTGCACAGCGTACTGCTTATAGCTGCCCCGGCAGCCGCTTCTTCCTTATAAGCAGACAGTACCAATTTGTTTTGAAATAATTCTTCCAGCATTTCACAAAATACAGGATTTTTTCTCACTCCGTTGCCTGAACCGATGAGATTTTTGATCTGGATACCGGTTCCATTTTTGATCGTCCTGTACATCTGATATAATTCATCACCCATACCTTCCAGTATTCCATAGGTGAACGCTTCAGGAGTAAAATTGTCAGACGTTAAACCCCGGATGCTTCCGCTGCTTTTTGGATCTGTTCTTGTGCCGTCAAAGGTTGTCCTGATCTTAAGTTTTCTATCTTCAGAGATCCTGTTGCTCTGTTCTTTTCCTGTTTTTGCAAACTGTTCCATCACCGGATAAAGAGAGCTGTCTTCTCCTGTAACAGCCTTTACGACCCTTCTGAAAAACTGTTCCAGCAGTGCATAGGACTTTCCGCCGCATAAAGAAGACCCCACCAACAGGTATTTTCCATCCAGAAATGGCCTGGCTTCGATCCCCTTTTCTGCAAAATACTGATCGGAAAGGATCGAGATCTGGCCGCCTGTTCCCATATTGACCAGCAGGGTATTTTCTTCTTTTCCCGCTGCCCCGAGAAAACTGGCCTGATTATCTCCTATGGCAGTAGTTACCTGGCGATTTCTGTAAAGTCCCAGCTTTTCAATCCCTGTACATACTTCAGGAAGCCAGGTTTCCTTTACTCCCATTTTGCTTAATTTTTCTGTTTCAAATTTCATGTTCCGACCATCGAAAAATCCGAAGCCCGCTGCATTGCTTACATGTACCACTGGCTTTTTCCGGCCAGTAAGACACATTCCAAAATAATCCATAATGGTGCAAAAACCAACTGCCCTTTCCGGAACCAGCCCATGTTTTAAATTGCAAATGTGAGTAACCAGTCCATATCCAGATGCTGCCTCCAGATCACATTTTTCTTTGATCTCCTGGACCAGAGAACACTGCCCTTTTTCACAAAGACTTCCTCTGCCATCCTGCCATGTATACAAAGGACTGACACATGTACCCGTCTGATCTATGTATACGATCCCATGCATCTGTCCGGTAAGACCGATCCGCTCTGTCTGCGGGTATTTATCTAAAAGATCATCCAACAGTTTTTCAGCCTTTTTAACGATCGCCCCGGCATCCTGGATCTTTTCCCATTCATTGGCAGTTGGCATAAAGCCGCCATTTTCTATGGTTTTTGCTTCCAGTAATTTTACCGTTTTTTCGTTTTCATACTCTAAAACTGCACCGCTGATGGTCGTTGTCCCAATATCGATCCCTATTATCTGCATCTTCTGTTCCCCATCTGTTTCGTGGTCATAAAAATGTACGGAACACTATTTATTCTACCCAGAACACTCTATTTTCTTTTCTCGGCGCTGCTTTTGGAAGATCGCCATCTGCATAGCCAACTACACAGTGGCCGATGCCTTCCCATTCGCCTTCTACACCCAGGTCCTTTAACAACTGCTTATACTCCGGCAGTTCAAATTCTTCTTTCGCCCTACGGATCCAGATGCTTCCAAGATCTAAGGCTTTCGCTTCCAGCATCATATTGCCCATTACAAGACTTCCGTCATACACATGGGTCGGACAGTTTTTGTCAACCAGCACAACAAGGACTGCCGGTGCACCATAAAAAGGATCAAATCCTTTCTCCCAGCCTCCGATCCTGCGGTTCATCTCTGACAGTTTATCCCTAAGTTCCTTATTGGTAACAGCAACAATGATCGCTGCCTGCTTTCCCATACCGCTTGCTGCATACAGACCAGCCTCTATGATCTGGTTTAAATCCTCTTTAGATGGCATATCTGGTTTAAACTTGCGGATGCTGCGGCGTTCTTTCATAACATTCATAATCTCGTTCATAACAATTCCTCCATCATTTCTGATATACTTTCTGTTTTATATAATATTATCTCACAAGACTTTATTTTTTCAATTTATTTATTTGATAAATCATCGATTTTTTCTTTTAATGACTGTATCTCTTCCAAAATAAGCACCGTACATCCCACTACAAGCCCTGCTAAAAGGATAAGACCTCCGTAAATGGGATATAAAAAGGACTCAGCTACACCTCCGCCGACTACATTGGAAAGTAAGTTCCAAAATCCTGCGCCTGGGAAAATCATTAAGGCAAACATTGCAACTATTGCTATTATAACTTTACTCATTGTATATTTCCCTCCTTAAAAGCATCTACTGCCTCTTTTATTCCATCTAAATCCGTTCCACCGCCATAATCCAGCACCACTAACCGCCTTTTATCTTTTAATATCACTTCATCCACTGCCGGTTCTGCCTCATATGCATCCTCTTGAGGATCGTTTCCTTCTTGACCACCGGATCTTATCCCGTCTTTGCGGACCATATACCGGTACCAGGACACTTCCATATCCTCTGGAAGCGCTCCGATCTCCGCCGGAATCTCCTGCCTGGTACAATCCCACAGTTTTGTCATATCCTTGGGATAACATTTGCTGGTTTTGTTGATGATCCAGGGAATAGGACTTGTATACACGGTAACGCCTATAGGTCTGTCAATGCTTTTTCCACTGGGATCACCTTCTTCATAACTTGCCAATATCGTCTGTTTTCTCCCGGTGTCCGGTTCCTCTTCGCTAAAAAAATGCGTTGCAGCCCCATTGCACAATGGAATAAGGATCATACAGGCAACCCCAACTCCAACCAGATAGGTCATCCAGTCATCTCTATTACTTCCACTTCCATTTTCCCTTACCCATTTTCTTACGAAAAGGGCGATCAGTACAATGAGGGTGGAGGAAAGTATAAAGCTGATCAGAGCCTCCATGGAAGAAAGAAATGCCAGCGCTATAACTCCCAGTATCAGGATCCCATCTCCCATAAAAGTATACTTTTTACATTTCAGGGTCCGTTTAAGATCCTGTTCCGTAAGAGGCTCTCCCTTCTTTATGGCCGCCATATTTCCATGACTCCAGCGAAACAGCCGTATATACGTCGCTGCCCAGGAAATGATCATACCTGTCAGCAGCAGAGTCAAAAGAAGCTGCATGGGATCTGCAAACAGTTTCCCTGGATTTTGCAGATACTGATACACAGCCCATATTTCTAATACAACCAAGATAGGATAGAAAAATTTCACCGACCAGTTCCAGGAAAGGGCTTTCTGGATCTGAAACTGTCTCTCTTTCTCCATATCGCCCCTTCGTTTTGCTGCATCATCTGTTGTATAAAATATCTGCCAGTAGATGCTGTTGCACTGAAAAATCCAGCCTGCTTCCTCGCACTGCTCCCGCAACTGCTCTGCTTTCCAGTCATCTGCGCCTATAAGGGAAGAGCTTTCCGGTACCAGAAGGGCGGCATATCTTCGTTTTTCCGGCTGTGCCCTGTAAAATCTCATCACAGCGCCACCAACGCTTTCTAAAAACCAGCCCTGGAGTGCCATTTTCTCCAGATATTGCTCAAATGCATCTGCCTCACACAAATTAAAAGTAAACCAGACCCGTTTCTTTTCCTTCATGTCCCCATCCCCTTTCCGCAAAACAGTCCTGTTTTCTCAATGTTCTATCTATGATCATTATAGATAACGATCCTGTTTTCTGACAAGAAAGAGGAACTTACTATTTTCTTACATATTACATGTGTATCTTAAATCCATTGATCTCCTCGATCAGCTTACTTACGGCTGTGGAATAGTGGATATTTCTTCTCCAGGCGATCACAGTGCTGGTTTTGATCTCAGGATACAGTTTTTTCTGGACCAGAAGGTCTGATCTCCAGTATCTTCCTGCTCCTTCCACAGAAACAGGATATCCAAGCCCATACAATGCCATTACCCCGGCATTGGTCCCAAGATTACTTGTAAATGCAATATTTAACCGGTTAAAATCCTTTCCAAACCAATTGGCAAGCTCACTTTGGACTGTCAGCCGTTCCGGAAGGATCAAAGGCAGATCTATCAGATCCTCTTTTGTAATATATTCTTTCTCTGCAAGGGGATCATCCGGCTTTATTCCTACGATCCAATGATCACTTCCCTGGATCCGGATGTAATCCAGACCTTCTGTATTCACAGGTTCTAAAAACAGGCCGATATCCACCAGTCCACGGTTCATCATTTCAAAAACAGTATCTGCGGTACCTGTATGCACGGCAAAACGGACCATAGGATACTTTTCTTTATAGATTTTACATATCCGGGCAAAGATCTCCACAGCCATAAATTCCCCACAGCCTACGGTGATCGTCCCTTCTACGATCCCGTCACTGCCTTTAAATTCACTGGCGATCTTATCTTCCAGATCCACCATTTCCAGAGCACGGCGTTTAAGAAGGATCCCCTCATTGGTAAGAGTGATCCCATGTCCGCCCCGGTCAAAAAGAGTCACTCCCAGTTCTGCCTCCAAAGCAGCCAGCTGCCTGGAAAGTGTAGGCTGGGTAATATGCAGCTGTTTGGCAGCTTTGGTAAAACTTTGTTCCTTTGCCACTGTCAGGAAATAGCGCAATACTCTTAAATCCATATAAACTCCTCTTTTTATTTCTTTTGCCTTCGCCCATTTTTTAATACCTACAATTATATCATTGAATGTTTTCATAAACAATGTTACTCTTGATCAGGCGGATTTTAATACAGGAGGTTTTTATGCAAAACAAAAGACAAGTTATAACAAAGGCATTCAAATGTGCATTTCCTCATACAATACCGATTTTTGCCGGCTTTTGCTTCCTTGGGATGACATATGGTATTTACATGAATGTATCCGGCTTCCGTTTTTGGTATCCCATGTTAATGAGCCTGACTATTTTCGGCGGCAGTCTGGAATTTTTAGCAGTCAGTATGCTGCTTGCGCCATTTGCCCCGGTACAGACATTTATCATGGCATTGATGATCCAGGCACGCCATCTGTTTTACGGAATTGCCATGCTGGACAAGTTTAAAGGAATGGGCTGGAAAAAACCTTACCTGATTTTTGGAATGTGTGATGAAACATTCAGTATCAACTATACAGCGGACATACCTGCTGATGTTGACCGCAGCTGGTTTTATTTCTTTACCACACTTCTCAACCATTTTTACTGGTTCAGCGGAGCGACCATCGGCGGGCTTGTAGGCAGTTTGCTAAAATTTAACACCGATGGGCTGGATTTTGTCATGACAGCAATGTTTACAGTTATCTTCCTGGAACAATGGCTGAAAGAAAAACACCACATCAGCGAGTGGATCGGCCTTGGGGCAAGTATCGGCTGCCTGCTGATCTTCGGCGCAGATAATTTTCTGATCCCTACCATGATCTGTATTTTAGTTGCCTTAACAATTCTTAGAAAAACCCTGGAACAGAGAAAAGAGGTGGATGCAGCATGACTTTATCACAACAGATCATTACTATTGCTATGTGTGTTCTCGGAACTATGCTGACACGTTTTCTGCCATTTGCAGTCTTCAGTTCCAAACGTCCAACGCCGCCATACATTCAATATTTAGGAAAAGTACTGCCTGGTGCGATTTTTTCCATGCTGGTGGTCTACTGCCTGCGACATGTTTCCTTACTGCAGGGCAGTCATGGATTACCGGAGCTGATCGCAATTCTTCTGACAGTTGGACTTCACCTGTGGAAAAGACAAATGTTGTTGTCTATTGCAGGCGGTACGGTTTGCTATATGCTTCTTATCCAGTTTATCTTTTAAGAAAAACGCGCATATGAAATGCCCCATTTATTTCAGAAATAACCAAGGCCGGAGATCCACAGCGGATTTCCGGCCTTACTTTTTGTTTCTTTTATCGTTTATTTCAGTTTACCATATTCTTCATCAGAAACAGGCTCGCACCACTCATTAGAGCCCTCAACACCAGGTACTTCAACAGCCAGATGGCTGAACCAGCTGTCCGGTGCTGCACCATGCCAGTGCTTTACTTCTGCAGGAATATTGATGCAGTCGCCTGGTTTCATTTCAACGGCTTCTTTTCCCTCTTCCTGATAATATCCACGGCCTGCGACACAGACTAAGATCTGGCCGCCACCGCTCTTTGCGTGATGGATATGCCAGTTGTTGCGGCAGCCTGGCTCAAAAGTTACATTAAAAATACCAACCTGGCTGGTAGATACAGGTTCCAGGAAACTCTTTCCGGAGAAATACTGGGCAAAACCGTCATTTGGCGCACCGATGGGGAATACCATTTCTTTTGCGTGGGCTCTCATTGCCTCATCTTCGTATGGAAGGTCGCCTTCATTATCTGCCCATACTTCCTTTGCCAGATTAAATACAGCCCAGCCCTTTGGCCAGCCTGCATAAAAAGCAACATGGGTGATAACGGCTGCGATCTCTTTCTGGGTTACGCCATGAGCCTTTGCATTCTGTAAATGGAATTTTAAAGAAGAGTCTGTGATACCGGATGCCATTAAAGCTACTACGGTTATGATACTTCTTGTTTTCAGATCAATGTCCTGATTATTCCAGTTTTCTCCGAAAAGGATATCATCATTATAATGTGCAAAATCAGGAGCAAAAGTTCCTAATGCATTTCTTCCTGCTGTCTGAACTACTTTTTTCATCTTTCTGTCTCTCCTTATCTGTATGATAAACTTTTAATTATAAGGACTTTACCCACTTTTCAATTTCCTGCTTGTTGGCTGTGTTTAAAAGCTTTCCTTCTACGATCTCAGCTCCCGGTGCAGATGGCTTTAATTCCTTTACTGTATTGCCAAAACCGCTTCCTCCGGATGTTGCAAAGAGCACGATCTTCTTACCGGAAAAATCATATTTCTCCAGGAATGTATTTACAATGGTAGGTGCCACATACCACCAGATCGGAAATCCCAGGATAATGGTATCATATTCTTCAATATGAGCATCTGTATCTGTGATCTGTGGACGGATCTTCTTGTCGCTCATCTCCACGCTGCTTCTGGATTTCTTATTCATCCAGTTTAAATCGTCATTTGTATATAATTCCTTTGGTGTGATCTCATACAGAGCACAATCTCCTGCTTCTGCGATCATCTCTGCTACTTTTCTGGTTGTTCCGCTTGCACTGAAATATGCTACTAATGTTTTTTTCATGGCTAAAACCTCCTACTGTTATGCTTAACAGTGAAAAATAATAAAATGAAAAATGTACAGGACTTTTCACTTTCATCCTGCACATTTATTATATAACTCTTTTTTCTATTATGTCTAATACTTATATTACATGGTTTTTTATGCTTAAAAAGCATTATCCTGAAACAAACTCATCTATCCCTCAAACACAGGATATTTTTTCTTATCAGCATCTGTTATTTTGCGGATCACCTTACAGGGGTTGCCTGCTGCGATCACACCATCCGGAATGTCCTTATTCACAACACTTCCTGCGCCAATGATCGTATTACTTCCAATGGTTACTCCCAGCAGCACCGATACATTGGTTCCGATCCAGACATTATCTCCTACTGTAATTGGCAGGGCAATTTCCAGTCCCCTACTTCTCTGTTCACTGTCAATAGCATGTCCGGCTGTAGAAAATACGCAGTTGGGCGCAATAAATACATTATCCCCAAAAGTAACTTTTGCACAGTCAAGTATGGTAACATTATGGTTCGTATAAAAATTTTTTCCTATAGAAACATTAAAACCGTAATCACAGTAAAAGGGAGCTGTGATCACCGGATCTGCTCCCATTCTTCCAAGGATCTGTCCCAGTAATTTCTGCTGTTTTTCAGTATCTGATGGCCTGCAGTTATTAAACTCATAGCACAGATCCGCACAGCGTGTTCTTGCTTCTATGATCTCCTTATCGTAATTTGCATCATACAGATAGCCATTTTGCGCCTTTTCCCACTCAGTCATTGCTCTGTCTCCTATACCCTTTCATCATTTCTCTTCATATACAAAAGGGGATAGGGATTTCCTTCCTCATCCATATCTGTCCTTTTGTATGTTTCAAAGCCCATATGCTCATAAAAGCCAACTGCCTGAGGATTTTGCTCATTTACAGTCAGTTCCTCTATCCCGTAATTCTGGATCCCGTATAAAAGCAATTGTTTTCCAAGGCCTTTTCCTCTTTCTTTTTGGGAAAGGAACAACATTTCCAGGCGGTGGTCTTCTATCCCCATAAATGCAGCTGGCTCACCCCTGAACCATTGACCGCAATAACCAGGCTCTGTACACCGGCTAATGCCTGTGGGACATACTCTTTTATCTTCTCAATTTCTTTTTCAGAAAGAAATTGATGAGTTGCCCTCACCGACTCTTCCCACACCTTTAAAAGCTGTTCCATCAACAATTCTGTGCGCTCTTTTACTTCATATATTTTCATATTTACCATACATTTCAAAATGTACCTTATGTCCTGGAACTTCAGATAACTTACGGCCTTCCGGATGCACTGCCGGTACACCGATCGATAAGACCGCCTCCAGACAATATTCCTTTGGATAACCTAAAATATCTCTTAGATATTCTTCCGTTGTTCTTCCATCAGGTGCCTGTCTTAAACGTCCCTGGATCCAGCAGCTTCCAAGCCCCAAGTCGTGGGCCATGTTGTGCATGTTGGACATAACAATGGAACAATCCTCTGTCCATACGTCTGTCTTTTCCGGATCTGCGATCACAACGATCGCAACAGACGCGCCTGCCAGCATTTTTGCAGAACCCACGCGGCACTCAGACATTTTTTCAAGTGTTTCTTTCTTCTGTACTACGATCAGTTCCCATGGACGGATATTTCGTCCGGATGGAGAAAGCAGACCTGCCTCAACGATGGCCTCCAGTGCCTCCTTAGAAACTGCTTCCTCTTTATACTGTCTGATACTCCGTCTATGCTTTAAAAGATCCAAAAAACTCATTAATGCAACCTCCTGTAAACAATTTATCTGTTATTCTTCCTCAGGATACGTAAAATGCCAGGACTTTCTAAACTCCGTCATCAGATCCATTACATCCTTCGTATAGTCCGGATACATACAGGAAACATCCCCGGCAATCGCCTTTTCCATATCAGAAAGCTCATAAGCCAGTGCATCCTCATGAACTCCGGCCTTTATCACCTGGGTTTCTCCGCTTTCTGCGTCCACGATCTTCGCCTCCCAGGCCCTTGGATACTCCATGATCTCAATATAGCCCTTTTCGCAGGATACCATGCCTCTCTTTGGCTGCTTGGAGTGCAGGGACAGCATCACGGTAGCCATCTGTCCTTCCTTATTGGTAAGAAGCAGCCCCGCCTGCTCATCTACCCCTGTAGGCGCCGCCTTCATCTGGGACAATAACTGATCCGGCTTGGAGCCCATAAACCACCGGATAAAAGAAAGAGCATACACGCCGATATCCAGCATGGCACCCCCAGCCAGGTTCCGGTTAAAGAAACGGTTTTCCATGTTATATTCTTTAAAACTTCCAAAATTCATGGTGATCAGATTTACTTTTCCCAGCTTTCCGGACTCCAAAATCTTCTTCAATTTTTTATAGACCGGCATATGGAAAATGGTCATGGCTTCGGCAACAATAACCCCCTTCTCCTTTGCCAGCTCCAAAGCTTCATCCAGTTCCTCACTATTTAAAGTAATAGATTTCTCCACCAGGATATGTTTCCCATTTTCAATGGCCTTTTTCATAAACTGGATATGGGTATTATGAGGCGTTGTAATATAGATCACATCCACTTCCGGATCTGTGAACATTTCATTAAAATCCGTATACACCTTTTTGATCCCGTACTTCTCTCCAAACTTTACAGCCTTTTCATAGGTCCTGTTTCCTACTGCATAAAGCTTTTTCCCATTTTTTTCCAGTGCCGTTGCCATTTCATTGGCGATCACGCCTGTTCCCAGTACAGCCCAGTGAATTTCTCTCATCCTGCGCTCTCCTTTCCTGCGAAAATATTTTGCCAGTCTTCCTTATCGGATTTCTCCTTTTCTGGCTCTCCTGTTCAGTATAACCATAAATCCAAGGCAAAGCAATAGCTGCACTACAGATGACATAGGGGTTGCCAGTCCGATCTTAAATAAAGATGTATCTGGCCTGAGACTCATCAGATACGATACAGGCACACGAACTCCAAAAGCCCCGGCAATTCCCTGTAACATAACAAATTTGGTCTGTCCGATCCCATTATAAAGGGCCTTCTTTGCCCGGTCCATCCTTCCCGCACCGTAATTCTGGGCCACAAAAGCAGACATAGACTGCATAAAAGCAGATGAAATAAGCATGATAAAAGCACAAACTTTCTCAGCCACTCCCACACCTGCAGAAGCGGTCACTCCCATGGAATTTACGATCGCCAGGATAATAAGAAACGAAATACTTACCAGAAGATCCTGTAATGCGATCGGCGCTCCAAGGCCCGCCATTTTCTTAAGTAACGTCTTGTGGATCCGCACATTCTCCTTCTTAAACACAAAGGGCAGCTGTTTCTTTCTGATAAATCCAAAAGACACGACCACGCTAACTACCTGTGCAAAAACAGTAGCACAGGCCGCTCCTGCAGTTCCCATATGAAAACCGGCACACAGCACCAGATCCCCTGCGATATTGCAGACACAGGCGATCGCAACTGTAAAAAGCGGCATTTTGGAGTCCCCGATCCCCCTGAAAATACAACCGATCAGGTTATAAGCAACAATAACGATCATACCGCAGCCGCATATCCTTACATAAGCAGCCGTCTTGTCAAAAGCCTCCTTTGGAGCATGCATAATACTGCTGATCTGAGGTGCAAAACACACCAGAAGGACAGTCATGACCAATGCAATACCAGCAAACATCACCATGGCCGTTCCCACTGCCTTTCCCCCTTCTTCCTTCTTTCCGCAGCCGATCAGCTGTCCTAAAAGCACCGTGGTTCCCATAGCAAAACTGCTGATCAGATTGGTCAAAGTCATCATGATCTGAGAACCTGTAGACACCGCCGATATGACACCCCCGCCGATACATCCGCAGAAGACGCAAACTTACCCACAACCAGGAGATCCACAGCGCCGTACATAGCCTGCAAAAACAGCGCAAACAACACTGGCATGGCAAACAAAATAAGAGGCTGTAAGATCTTCCCTTCTGTAAATGTCGTATTTCTCTCCATTGTACATTTTCTCCTTTTTCACATTAAAAAAGCCGGATAAGAAGCAGGCATCTCAGCCCGCCATCTTATCCAGCTATTGTTTCTAAAGAACAACTTGCCCTCCGATGAACGTTCCACATATACTATAAAAATTTTCAAACATCAACTGCCAGATCCACATCTTTGGCTCAAATCATTTCTATTAATCTCTGTCATTCAGATAACCTGGTTCATTATAAATAAGAGCCATAAACTCTACATCAGAGTCAGAATTATTCTCAATGCTGTGATACTGTCCCACTTCAATAATACAGCAGTCACCAGGGCCAACCTTAGTCACAGACTTGTCATTATCAATAAAATCTGCTTCACCCTTTAAAATATAATATGGCTCAGTGTCATGTACATGCTGATGCCAGCCTACACTTGCACCTGGAGGAAGAACTACCTTAGCATACAGTCTGCCGTGTCCTAACAGCTCCTCCTTAGATACAATATGATGAACATACGCTGTTCCCTTACCTCCGCCTAAATGTTCCACTTCCAGAACGTTGTCTTTACGAATCATGGTCATGCCCTCCTGTTGAATATAATCCTGAAGCAATTTGAAACACTTTACTGCTTATATTTTCTCATTATACTCCATTTCTCTCATTTTTCCAAGAACAGGACGCGATTTTTCTTTCGCGAATGTTTCATTTTGCAGCAACCATCTGCTCTTATTCCCTTTCCTGCGCAAACTTCTGAAATGCCTTGGCTGCCACACTTAAAGGATACTCGCTGTCCCGTATCATAAGAACATTCCTTTCCGGAAATGCCTCTTCCAGATCAATGGCAAATACAACACCTGCTTTTAAGTCTTCCGCTGCAATCTCCTCCGGTATAAAACCAATTCCCAGATTATGACGCACTGCCGGAAGGATCAGATCCGTAGTGGCCAGTTCCAGATCCGGTGAAAATGTCAGGCCATACTGCAAAAAATAGGAATTCAGGAAATTACGGCTGATCGCCTCGGAAGTAAGGCTGATCCACGGCAGATCTGAAAGCTCCCGCAAAGAACATTTTCGTCCCTTTAACTGCTCAAATCTGGGGCCTCCGATCAAAATCTCCCGATAGCTGCGAAGCACTTTCATTTTCAATGGATCCCCCATATGCAAAGGAAGAGACGAAACCACTGCCATATCCACCTTACCATCACGAACTGCCTGGATCGAGTCCCTGGTACTGTTATTTAAGATCTGAAAATGGACCTTCGGGTACTTCCGGCTAAACTCCTCCACTGCCTGAAACAGATAACAATGAAGGGCTGTCTCTGTGGCACTGATCGAGATCGTACCCTTTTCCAGGCTCAGCCTGTCCTTCAGATCACTTTCCCCTTTAAAAAACTGGGCGCAGCCTGCTGAAACATACTCAAAAAACTGCTGTCCCTCTGCCGTCAGCTCCATCCCCATCTTGCTGCGGATAAATAACCGGCACCCCAGATCATCCTCCAGCTTATGTATGGTCCTTGTTACCGCCGGCTGACTGGTATTAAGGGCAGATGCAGCCCTGGTCAGATTTCCATACTTTGCAACATAATAAAAAATCCTGTAGTATTCAAAATTAGATGTCATAACTAATGTCCCTTCTATCTAGCTAGCTTCGACTCACGGACACGCGCTAACGCGCTCATCTGTCTGCTGACGCAGACGGTCCGTTCGTGAATGACGCAAGAAAAACAAATGTCGCCTTGCAGACGCCGCTTGTTTTTCTTTTGCGCCTTTCCATACCATTCTGATATGAATATAATACATTTTTGCTATTTTACAACCCTTTTTATTCGTGGCATATTATATGTGAAAAAAATAACGTGCATTTGAAAGGGGCAACATCATGGAAAACAACACCGGCACATGTCTTGAAAAGCAGCCTTTATGTGAGGAAATGCTTACAAAAATGAACGCATACTGGCGGGCAGCCAACTACCTGTCTGCAGGACAGCTTTACCTGTTAGACAATCCGCTTTTAAAAAAGCCATTATCCCTTGACCAGATCAAGAAAAAGATCGTAGGTCACTGGGGAACTGTACCTGGACAGAACTTTGTCTATGTACATTGTAACCGTGTGATCAAACGTTATGACCTGGACATGATCCTTTTATCCGGACCTGGACACGGCGGCAACTTCCTGATCGCCAATACCTATCTGGATGGAAGCTACAGCGAGATCTATCCAAACATCAGCCAGGACGAAGAAGGAATGCAGAAAATGTTCAAGCAGTTCTCCTTCCCATGCGGCGTGCCAAGCCACTGTGCTCCTGAAACTCCAGGTTCTATCAACGAAGGCGGCGAATTAGGTTACTCCATTGCCCACGCTTTCGGTGCTGTATTCGATAACCCGGATCTGATCGCTACCGTTGTAGTAGGTGACGGCGAAGCAGAAACCGGCCCACTGGCTACTTCCTGGCAGTCCAATAAATTTTTAAACCCTGTAACAGACGGCGCTGTTCTTCCTATCCTTCACTTAAACGGATACAAGATCAGCAACCCGACCATCTTCTCCCGTATCCCACATGATGAGATTGAAGATTTCTTCAAAGGCTGCGGCTGGAAACCATACTTCGTAGTAGGGGACGTTCCAAAGGCCATGCGCGAG